>ENA-ORTG01000863-ORTG01000863.1-human-gut-metagenome-genome-assembly--contig:-NODE-863-length-30382-cov-5.668909_pt1 | contig 30382 bp, 47 predicted proteins | sample MGYA00241906_ERZ509176 | MGnify/ENA primary metagenome ERZ509176 (study PRJEB26280, sample SAMEA2338811) | human gut metagenome | biome: human gut; feature: human-associated habitat; material: faeces...
AACTAAGCTGTTTTAAATAAACTGCTTTGATAAGTCCGGTCACATAGTCAGCCACGGCCAAAAACACAATGGTCTTTAACAGCACGTCCCAACCTCCAAGGAAATATGCCAGCAGTCCTCCTAAGACTCCGCCGCATACGCTGATACCGTTAAATAATTTTGCCATTTTAACACTTCCTTTCTTTTTTTATACAAAAACGCCCTGTATCTTCTGATACAAGGCGCTTAGGCTCTAATCTGTGATCGCTGCTCTTAATTCTTCTTTCTCTGCATCCGTCAGCTTGGGATAACCGGCTAAGATATCCTCAAGTTCTTCTCCCTCTGCCATTCTCCGGCGGATGACACGGAGCATGATGTTTTTCGCTGCGTTACTCATTTGCTTTACCCCCTAACAATTCTGCTAAAACCTCGTCCTGCTCTGCCTGTGTCTGTTCAAGGCTTTCAAAACGAAGTTCTGTATCTGATTTAATGTGCATAGTGACCATCACCGTTCCGTCCACATAGGCGGTCGCGGACTCAAAAGACAGGTTTTTATATACACCGTAAACCTCCTTATTCTCGTCTGCCACGGTAAGCTCCGTGACCGGTCGAAAGGCTTCCTCCATGTCTGCTACTTTCTGATGCACAATTAAAAATGAAATACTGTCAATTCCTGTAATTACTGAACTGTAGGCGTACTCTACGCCATTTGCTTTGATATATTCCATGATTCTACCTCCTTATTATCCTTTTTATCCTTTAATTCCATAGATTCTAAGCGGAATGCAGGTACCGTTCGCAAGTTTATATGATGATCCCGCTGCGAATGCTCTGTAATAACATGGCTCAAATGTTATGACTCTGTTAGGCGTGGTATTATTTATATAAAATTTTCTTTTTGCCCAAACAAGATTGTATGTGCTACTGTTAATATTTAACACATGGGTAGTTGTGATTTCTACCCCAACAGTGTTACGAATACAGCATACGGCTCCGGAATTAAAAAATATCATAAATGCATCGTATTTTTCTGGAGCAGCAACATTCTGATTCTCGGAGTAAGAGTCTGTCATATTAAAGTTGCTTCCGGTATTGTACCAGACCAAATCAAGTCCTCTGATATTGGCAATCTGATTTGCCAATGTTCCATCAATCGTCGCATTTTTTTCTGTTGCCGGTAATGCTAATCCGGTACTGTCTGTAACGGCTGATGAATCACTTAATTTAACATGACCTGTTGCACTTATTGATGCTTTTACATTAATGTGGCTTATTAGTTCACTCACAGCCTTTGCAATTTTTCCAAGGAATGTATTTCTTGATTCACCACTTTCAAGTTCCGTTAGATTCTCCTGTGATGTAAAATTCGTCCTGAAAACCATTTTAGCATCTGAATCTACACCAATATCGTCACTGGCTTTTACTACTCCTTCGGTGCCTTCTGTCGCTGCTGGGACAGATGTGCCACCTCTTGCAAGCAATATCCAATACTCACTGCCTTCTTCCGGTGCATTACCGGTTGTTGTCTTAAGTGTAGCATAGGCGTTTCCGTTATATACAACAGTATCAAGGTATTCATATGTAGCAGTACTATCGTAATCCCCTTTTGGTGTAAAGGCTATTTTTCCTGCATCATTCATTTAGATTGCCACCTCCCATAATAAATGTCCGGTCTGCTGGCTCACCGAAAAATCCAATCTTCCACCCTGATACATTAGATGTCCGGTTGTTACATCCACAGCAAATTGTGGAACATTCTGTGTTATAGTTTCATTTATACGGCTTACAACCTCATCACTAGCCGATTCCGCCTGCTCTGCATATGATTGTGCTGTTTGGCTACTTGCCTGTGACCTCTCACTGTAGTATTTACTGTTATCTGTATTCTCGCCTGTCCTTGAATTGGTTCCACCAACCGCATAGCTTTTAGATTCTAACGCACTTGCCAGTGCACTGTTTTTAGAAGTCAATGCGCTGTTCACATATTCCAACATCTGCGGCAGATAAGTATTTTCACAATCATTTTTTATCTGTATCACAATGTTGGTATTTGCAGAAGTCTGTTCTGCTAAAGTTTCGATTTGGTCAAGAATCGTGTTGAATTCTTCTTTGTATTCATCTCGAATATCTTTGGTTGCATCTCTGATCTGTTCTTTAAAATCTTCATATGTCCCCATACGTTTTACAACACCAGCTCTAAAACACATCCATACCATTTGCTTGCTCGTATCACTGTCGATAGATACCGCCCATTCTCCCGGCAACATCTTTGTTGGGTCGAAATCATCCTTTGATCCTTTTCTCATCTGAATCGCCATCTCTCGCCCTCCTTTACTACATTAGTGTATAGTCAAATCTAAAATGAACATCTGTACCCTCGGTATTTTCGTATTTTTCACCGCAATTTCTCATAAGCAACACTCCTTCTTTATTTAGCCTTATATAAATGACCCTTGTCCCAATCACGGCAATTGTTTGCACGCTGTCGTGTTTCGGCAAATAGCCGCTTGGTATTGGCATTGTTTCCATAGCGGAATTAGCAAGGTCGTATTCTATTTTTTGTCCTGCTTCTAAAGATTTTAGATTTATCTTACCTGTAATTTCTATAAACGCGCCAGATGCTCTTACCGTTCCACTTACAACATAATTTCTTACATCTACTACGGTGTATCCTGCTTCTGTGGTATATGTCCCCTTTGTTGTAGCAAAATCTGTACTTACCTGATTTAATTTTCCGATTTCCGCATATCTTAATTTTGTTAATAATGGAAAATACAACGGTGTTTCCTGTTGTGATGTTTCTAAAAAAATCTTTCCATCCGGTGTCAAAAATTGGTACTGCTGATTTTCTTTCGTATATTTATATTGAATAACTGATTTGTCTACACCCTGTGTTGTATTTCTAAGATAGATTTTATCCATGCCAATCAATTTTCCGGTGACTTCTATGTTTCCATTCTGTGCCACTTTTAAATTCTGGGTGTTAATAATGATTCCGCTCTTACTAACTTTGAAAATCATATTATTACTTGCATCGCATACCGTTATCGTGCCATCCTGATTTCTGTATGCTCCGCCAATCAACATACTACCCGCATTAATCCAGTCAGCATTAATTCCGATAGCATTTAATACACTCACTACCGCATTCCCCTGTGAATCAATTCCGGCATTCCACGTCTGTCCACCATCTGTAGATACTGCAAATGCATCTGCTGTCATTTTCCAAATGGTAGAACTTTTCGCTCGCTCCGGCTTGTTATGCATATAATAAATAATACTGCCATCCTCTAACACTTCCTCTGATTTGAATACACCAAAAGATTGTGTCATAAGGTTTGTTAATTGCTGTACAGCCAGATCATATGCACTTAATTGCCTTTGTGTCTGTTTTCGTGCTTTAACAACTGCCTTGGTCATTTCCGAAAATCTTGTTTGACTGTTTTTAAGCGGTGTTTCTGCATCACATACGAGTTTTTCTACACCGCCAAGATGAAATTCTCTTGTTGATATGAATGCCTGATAACTATTCTGTTTTCGGTCCGTCACATAAGCTATATCTCCGGCTTCAATAGCTGGATTGGTAAGACATTCTACCTCAAGCGGTCTAAATCTCATACCACCTATGCGATTATAAAGATAATTTGCTACAGTCTGTGCTGCTCCTTTTTGAATAAGTGCATTTCCGGAAACTTCTACTACATACCCCTCGTTTCCAACCAGCCTTGTTGCCGGTTTATCGGTTTCTGTTTCCTCAAACTCTTCTGTAACCCTAATTCCTGTGATTACTGCGTCATCGGTAGACATCGTAAATGTCTTTGTTGAAAAAATATGATGGTATGCTTTCTGATCAACAAATGTTCCACCATTCATTGATGCACCAGATGAGTAATCTTTAAAATTACCACCGTCTACTGTGTCTCCATCCGAATATGGAGTTGTGCTAGTTTCAAATGTACCACCATTCAAATTAGCGTTTTTCTCAAAAACAGACATATTATACCAACCAAGTTTCAGTCTTCCATAGACATCCATTTTCGCCCAACATCCTGCCACCTGTGCTACGCACGCAATGATATCTCCAAAGGTTAACGCATCGTCCTTAGGACGATTTTTGACCACATATCCATTGTTTGGAAAATTTGCAGACTGTAGTGAGACACCGCAACAATTACAAGCATCTGCAAGAATTTGACCTAATGTTGCCGGGTATTGCAAGGTACTTTTACTATATGGTTTATCAAATTTAACCATGTTATCAAGAAAAGTCAGGCTTATCGTAGAGCCATCATAGCTTGGCTCATCCACAACAAACGTGCCAACTCTAACCTTTTCCAATGCGTTAGATAGTTGTAATCCCACATAAGCAACTACGGTAGCATCCGAAAAATCATATTCGCTGAAATCATCGTAGATATTATTAAGCGTAACGGTCAATTTACCTGTAACTGCGGCACCGATCGTAAATGTATTGCCTGCCGACGTTGCATCTTCAATGCTCATGGAATTTTGCCACACATCTTTCCTTGTTAAATTCAAAACTTTCCCGTTCCGTAGCGTAATATCTAAGAACGGAAGAAAATCTCGATTATCATTAAACAGCTCATTTTTAAATTCTGTTGATACATCAAGCAACTTGACCACCTACCTCTCAATAATATCGAAACTGATTTGTGAGTAGATTTTCTTTTTAACAGTCCACATCTTCATTGGTGCTGATCTGTCACCAACGTAAAATTCTCTTGTTTCATCCGTACCGCTCATGGCATCCGGATAAGTGACATTTATGTATTCCGGATTAAATGCCTGCAATATAGCCGCCGCTTCTTCTTTGGTCGGATTATTCCAGCCAAGAGCAATTTTCCTTTTCTGCCCTACTCTATTCTTGTGCATGATCGTGTCCTGTGTTCTGCCAGATGCACTATCTGATACATCCTGCAACCCCCAACTAAAAGAGGACGGTGTTTTTATTGCCGTCCCATTTACCCATATCATTGCCATATAATTAATCACCTACAATTCTTTTAGGTTAGCGACTATCTATCGTAAATAGCCGGGAAATGTCCATATAATAGAGACATCCCATGATATGATGCCTTAAAACTCTGTTACTACATGGTATCTACTATCATATTTTTCTTTTCCTTTCTGTGTCATTCTGTATAAGGTTTCACTATCAACCTTAAATACATTTTCAATTACTGGTGCTTGATTCTGCTGTGAACCACCCATAACTGCCATCATGGCTTGCATGACACCGTCTGCAACTCCGGCAGATACCGCTTCTACAATCTGATCGTTGTTGGCAACAGTTGAACGATTACCAATCTTTCCGACCATTTCGTTAATACCATTCTCACGAGCCATAAATAGCTCGCCTGTCTCAGGGAATCCACCGCCAGCATAAAAGGATATATTTGGTGTTCCGTCAAAACCAAACGTTTTCCATAATTTTGACGCAAATCCATCCTTGTCATATTCAATATGGAATTTTCCAATACTAATTGATGGGAATTTAAGTCCTAAGCCATCCCACCAGCGTTTCATTGCAGTCCATTTTTCCCTTAATCCTCCTAATATGTCTGGGAACTCCGCGGATATCTTTTTTAAACTTGGTTTCTTATCGTTCCACCAAGTACGAGCCGTATTCCACTTTTCTCTTAATTTTTCTTTGATGTTCTGATATGTGGTCTTAACCTCGCTTAATGCTCTTTTGGTTTTCCAGTAATCAATGGCTTTATTCCACTTTTCACGGACCTTTTCTTTGATGTTCTGGCATGTGGTCTTAATTTCCTCAAGAGGGTGCTTGCTTTTCCAGTAATCTGTTACACTTGACCACTTCTTTTTTACTTTTTTCTTAAATTCTTCACAAGTTGCTTTTATCTCTTTAAGTGGTTTCTTTTTTTCCCAGAAGTTTACAATTTCATTCCACTTAGTTTCTACTGTGCTTTTGAGTTCCCCAAAGATCTCATCATTCTTTCGCTCCATTTCTTTGGCTTTTTCGTTCCAAGGCTCCCACCAATCATCAATGTCTTGCTTCCATAGTGCCATTGCTTCACTATAGGAGCCATCTTCTATAGAAGAGAGAAATGTATCAAAAAATCCACCGTCTCCAAACCATTTGAAATCCTTATAGTAATCTTTGTCCTTCGGGAAAAGTTTTTCTCCTATTAATTTTCCAAGGTTTTCTCCACCTTCCCATGCTAGCGTAATAGCTGCAACTTTTAGAGAAAGTTTCATCTTTCCAGTCATGGTGTGAGACGCTAAAAATGCTGTGATCGGAGCACCAATAAGATTAGATATTTTATTATTGGAATCAGCTAATTTGAATGTGGCTAATCCAAGACTAAGTCCTATTGCCACCTTTTTTAATTTGATTCCCCTAGCCTTAAGTGCTTCTTCAATTACTTCATCTAGCTTGCTAAAAACACCGCTAAATTCCAGTCCGGCGACAAGAGCCACAATTGCTGACTCGAGAGGGGCAGTTTCGACAAATCCTACAATAGCATCTCCTATAGCACTGATTAAACTAAGTACGAGCTTGTCAAGTTTCCATCTAATACTAAGGAAATCTATCTCGCTAATGAATGTTCCTATAGATTGTCCTACTTTTTTCCAATCTGTTTTTCTCAACGCAGTAGTAAGTGCATCTATAATTCCCTTTGCCCAAACATTCAATGTCTCTGCTAATGCTTTAAAATCAAAATCTTTGAAAAATCGGTTAATTCCTGCCGCAATAGATTCTCCGAGGTTCGTCCAGTCAAAGGTCTCTCCAAAGGAAAGTGCCGCATAAACAGCTGTATTTAAAGATCCTGCGATTGTGCCACCTACTGCACTAAATAATTCTGGTGTAATCAATCCATTTAGGAACTCTGCAAGTCCTGTGCCAAAATTACTTGCAACTTTATATACCTTGTCCCACTGGATGCTTTCTAGGGCATTTGTTATTCCATTGCTGATATAGGTTCCAATTCCTTTGTAATCTCCCTTTTTAAATGCATCACAGATTCGATCAGCTACTTCCTGTGCCTTGTTGTCCATACGAGCAAAGGCTTCATCCCATGCTTTCTGATATTCTTCTAATGCTTTTGCTATCGCTTCATCTAAAATTGGCGAGCCGCCTGTCCCGCTTTTGCCATCATCATCCTTAGAACCAGACGAATCTGAATTATCATTAAGCTGATTAAGTTCATCAAATCCAAGTACTGTATTCTTTAATTTCTTTGCAGCTTTATCGGCTTCTTTTAATGCGTCCCCTGCATCTTCCGTATCACTTACGAAATTCTCCATTCCATTATCTGCTCCGCCCATAGACGAGTTAATGGATTTGAACTCAATACCTAATAAGCTACCAATCCAGGCAAACAGTCGTTGTAACGCCATTACTAGACCATTAATATACGGCAGCACTTTTTCTACAATTGGTAAAAACAGGTTTCCGATTGTTCTTGCTAAATTAGCAAAATTCTGCTGAAGCATTCTCAACTGATTAGATGGAGAATTCATAGTATTTGCCATATCTCCAAATGCAACCTTAGATTGATCTAACATAGCGAGCAAGCGCAATTGCGCTTTTGTCGCTTGGTTCATTTCAGAAACAGCCGTAGATAATCCGTATTTATATGCATATTCCTGTAATGTTGCATTTGTAATATCAATACCAAAGGCACGAACTGCACGGCTCTGTCCTGCCAATGCAGATGCAAACTTTTCAAAAGACTGTTCAAATGTAGTGTTTCTTAAGGATGCCCAGTCAGTACCAAGCATAGTAAGAGCATTGGAAAAATTCAGAGCACTTTCTTCTGCTACACCGATTGATTCTGACACCTGTGCAAACATTGCCTGATAATTCATTACGGTATTAGGATTCATTCCGAGATTTTTCTTGCCTGTATATGTGGCATTACCATCTGAATCAATTTCGTAACCTGTCATTTTGGCTGTAAGTTGCTTTGCTCTGTCAGAAAATGAATTTGCATAAGATTCCGCTGAGTCATATCCTGCCTGTTGCCAATTTGAAGCTGCATCGTCTCCTAATTTACGCATTGCTACTTCAAAATAGTTTACAGTCTCAAGGAAATTCATTGAGGACTCTACAGATTTCCACGCTCTTTTAAATCCACGAATTATCGGATAAAAATTCGCATAAAATGACCCTGATAATTCAGCAAAACTCTTTAATCCTTTATGAGAGTTTCTAATTGATGATGCAAGTTTGCTAAATGCTCCCGAGAATAATGATGTTTTCTTTTCTGCATCACTACTAGCTGCACCAGAGATTGAACCAGCTCTTGCTCCTTGAGATGACAGGTTTGCAATTGCATTCGTCATCTGAATTAGATTTTCACTAACAACAGGTGCTTTTGATAAAGTGGACATCATTTCATTTAAAGCCTTTGAAATCCTCGGCATATTTTCAATAGCTTTATCAATGTTTTTTCCACCCAGTTTAGATATGTTATTAGCCACATTTCCTAAATCCTTGGCATTTTGAGAAACAGCACCAAGCTGATTCATTCCAGATGCTAAAACACGAATATTCTGTGCGGTCTTTAGCATGTTAGAGGTAGGGATTCCGCTAATTGCTTTTATACCGTTTGCAAGATGCTGGAAGCTATTTGCATTTACGCCAGATAATCCAGCACTCGCCTTTGAAATCTGCTCAATGCCATTCGCAAATCCGGCTAGATTACTTCCGTTTATTTTTCCAATGGATGCACTTACGCCATCCAATTTTTTAATTAATGTGTCAAGTGCTGCAACTGCTTTCGTAGCCTGTGTTTCAATTGCAATATCTAAACGGTCAATCTCTGCTCCCATACTTCCCACCAACTTCCTACAGTTCTCTAAGGTCAGTGACTACCTTTCTACGCGATAGCCAGTTAAAAAGAATAGACGCTGTGACACGCCTACTCCTTGTTTTCATCGAATCTTCTGTTAAATTCTTCTATCCAAAGTTTAAATTTCTCTTCTGGCGATAAAGATTTTTCCTTTTTAACCAAAGATAACGGTTTCTTTGGATATTTCGTATGTTTGTTGAAACAGGATGCAATTGCCTGCTGCACATATAAACCATTGTAGTATGCTGATACATCCAATAGTTTTAACTGTTCCTGTTTTTCCTTGATGTAATTATCCTGATACATATACATGTACTTCGGATTCAACTCCCAGAACACATCCATAGGGATTCCCATTCGGAGTGCCGCCGGGAGCCACACATCATCAATCAAACTTGAAAATGTTACTTGTTGTTCTCGGATGATTTCTGTTCCGTCTTCTGTAACGTATCTTTCTTCGTATTTCTCGGTTTCTTCTCCTCTTTGTCCAGACCGAGGAGTTTCTTGAAAAAACCACTTTCCTGCACTGCTTTTACATATGCTGTGTAAATATCTTCAAGTGTTCCACCACCCATGATATGCTGCTCAATCAAGTGATCGGCATATTCAGCATCACAGTTTGCCACAACTGCCGTAAATGCTGATGCGGCTGTGAAGATATACTTTCTATCAATCAACCCTTCAATCGGCAATCCCATCTGCTCCATTTTCTTTGAATGAGCAAAATTTAATTCCGGTACCTCGTAATTTTTGTTGTTGATTTTTACTGTTGCCATAAACTACTTTTCCTCCTATCAATCTTAGCTTGCTTCGCCGACTGAAATCTTTGTGGAAGGTGATACGGAAAGGGTCATCTCACGGATGCCATTTACCTCGCCCTCATTGATGTAAACTGCATGTTGTCCATCCCATGTGGCTACGCCATCTACTCCATCTTTTCCCATCTTCAAACGGTACTTTAATGCTTTTCCTGCTTTTGCTTTTACTGTTGTATAAGCTGCTAAAGTGTAATTTGCTGTAAATTCCATAGCATCCATGGACTGTACACCAGGAACAAAGGTTTGAGATTCATCTTCCAGATCTGTTGTCTCTAACTGATCCGGTGCTCCACCTAATGCCGGGTAAGACTTGATCTTGCATAACTTTGACCATGTCGTTCCATCTTCGCTTACTTCCAAAGTAGTTCCAATCGTGTTTACCGCTTTTTTTTCTGCTTCTGCCATAATATTTTCCTTTCTACCGCTATCTAACGCGGTCAGCGAACACGTCTCGAGTGCGTGTTCGGTGCATAAAAATAAGAGCCATTAGGCTCCTTGGTTTCATTTATGTGGTCCCGACATTTATGTCGGGACCATTTTAATTTGTCTCTTTTATCTCATCTCCATCTGCATAAATGCGTTGAAATCTTGCAACCCACCGGCTTACGTTTGGGTCTGCTGCATTTGCAGCAGGCAACGGACCGGCTTTGCACTGCCAACCATACTTAAGCATAATTTCTTTCGCCTTACTGCAAATCGAATAGCAAGTGTTATCCGCAAGACTTCCGGTTGCATATGCCGATATGGTAATCATTGGTGTCTGCGAACCCTCGTTACCTTCCAAATCATAATTTCCACCGGATATATCACTCAAGGCTACATCGCAATATGGGAAATCTGCTTGCTTTGGAGTAATATACCTCCCGACCTTGCATTTGGGATATTCTTTTTTCATTTTTTTCTCAAAGTGTGTGTAAAATGTATTCCATTCAAATGACATTACTTGAACACCTCCCTCGCAATTTTCACAAGTTTCTCTTTTAATTCTTTCCCGGCATTATACATAGGCATCTTCGGAGACGTACCACTTGAATAGTGCCAAACACCCTGTAAATCCATGTACCACCATCCCGGTTCGTTTCCATGCGTACCGTAAGTACCAGTTCCAACACCCGGAATGTTCGCCGGATTCTGTGCCGGAAGTCCAGCACCAAATTCAAGCATAAGCGCCGGAGAGATCTCTTTGCTCTGCACACCGTCCTGGTTCTGCCATTTGCTCACAATCTTCTGTGAATCTTCCATGAAGAAGATTGCCTTGCATCCAGCTTTCTCCGGTGAGATTTCCGAGGACAGCCGAACGTACTTGCCGAAACCGCTGCTGCCGATGTGAGCCTGCGCAATGGCTATCCCTTCGGCGGATAACCTCTGACACAACTCCTCGCATTTTCCATCAAGGCTGTTCTGGTATTCCTTAATCTCTTTGATAGCGTTCTGAATCTCTTTTACGGACAGTCCGAAACTAATCTTTGGCATCAGTATCAACCTTTCCATTTTCATCGTAGATGTCGAACATCTCGCCGCAATAATCAAAAGTGCTTTCCTGCAACTGCTTGATTTTTTTCAGCGTTTTACAGGTGTATACTTTCATTCCCTGATATTTTCAATTAACACCGGTAAACTCACCACGATAAAATCTGGAATAACGAGGATGCTTATAAACAGCCCTATCTTCCGCCATATACTTTCTTTCAGGAATGACCGTTCCGTCCGTTTTCTTGATAGCTGGAATTGTCTGTTCGTATGGTTCTTTTCTTAAATAATACATAGCTGTCACCTCTTCCGCATAGACTGTATCGCGCCAATGAACCTAGCAGTATCATCAACCATTTTCTTCATGTTTTCCGGTTTCTTCATTTCCTCAATAGATTCCCTAAACGCATCTTTGATCTCCGGATTCTCTTTGAAAATCTTTCTTACGTTTTCTTTGGAACATTCAAGGCAAATATTTGTAGTAAAATTCTTTGGAAGTTCTTTTCCGCATTGTCTACAAACCATATCATCCCTCCGGCAATTCCTTAATCGCAATCACAATTCCATTCAAACTTTTCGCAGGCGGTGCGGCAACCTCATAATTAGCACTATCGCCATTTACAGAACCGTCCTCATTGTATTGTGGTTCACAGCCAATCCATAGCCGTGTCAGCTTGGTAATCGGGCAATCCATACTGCAAGTAGATATAGTCCGGGAATAGTCAACGCTACTTCCGAACACATCAGCCTGCACATCGCCCTTACCTGCGGAAATGTTGGCATAAAAAAGAACCGGGTCATTATAACCTGGTTCTGTTCCTATCTCGACAGGGATTTTCTCTCCGTCAATCTCTATGTACTTGATATTTCCGTCCTCGTCACGCTCATATACCTTTTTCTCGGTATCGTAGGTGGCATAATAGAACGGTTGTTTGTTCTTTTTTAATGAACGCATAGAATCACTTTTTCTTCTTTCCATTTATGATAGGATTGATAATTATCAGTCTTGTAGCAATTAACAATGCAATAATGCATACAACAACAAAAATATTAACAGCAATGATTCCTCGGAAAACATCGCACATATTCTCTTTCGTCAGCTCAAATGCAATATTTGCATTAACCGTGATAAGGGCGAATATTGCAACAAATACAGCAATAATCGAAATCAAATTTGCATACAATCCATTTACATTCTCTTTCATTTTCGCCATATCATTCGACAAATCCTCATATGAATCTCTCGCATCTATTGTATCTTTAGCTATTTCAATGTGCATATTTGATACATCCGCAACTGTTGCTTCTCTGTTCATCAGGTAATATGCTCTCCCAGAAGATGAACCTTGTATTTTTACAATTTTATCTTCCTCGCATAGTTTTGCTAATACTCTAGCACATGTCGAATGTGACATAGATGTTTCTTCTGCTATCTTCCTAATTGTCATAGGAGCTTTTTCATTAAGTAAATCAAGAATTCTTTCCTCTGCACTTTTCATTTGTAATAATCCCCTTTCGTCGCCATTATACGCCAAAAAGAGAACCACCACAAGCAGATATTACAGTTCTACACCTTCCATAACAGCCCTTGCTTCAAGAATCTCCATGTATTTATGCATTGCACTAAGTTGAGCAAAGTACACCATTTTAGAACATGTTGGCTTAAAGTCAAGTTCGTCCTTACACCATCTAATCATCATATCCTTCAACTTCTGATAGCGAATAACCACCTGCTGATATTCCGCTCTGAAACGTTCCTTATAATCGGAACTATTCATCATTTCAACTGTATCTTTTAATTCCATATTCCCTTTCCCTCCAAAATAGAAATATGGCGCACCGCCCACCACCGCTCAACGTGCGCCGCCTGCGGCCATATTACCGACACCGGCAAAATGGTCACGCTCAATCTTCTTTAACCGTATGAAATCCCATGCGGTTACCGCTTAACCCTGCGGTCGGGAGATATACGGATCACCAACCTTTCTTTTTATACACAGTTTGCAAATCCAACAACTCCCTTGTAAGCCATAAGATACTCGCTAAAGGTTCTTGAAATCCCATTCTCCGAATGGCTCAGCTGATTTTCTGCACCGTTCTTTGAATCAATCTCAATCGCGGCCATAGCAATCTTGGCTTTATTTTTCTCCAAGTCCGCAAGAATCTTATCTTCGTCCCACGAACCCGGATAATTTCTAAGTGTTTCAAACGCTTCAATGGCAAGACTTACGGTCAGACCGGAAACACTGATTTCTGCATCGTATTCAGTTATCATCGACTTAATATCTTCTTTGAATTTCTCCATTGGAGTGAGCGTTACCGCATCATCCTTTGGCTTTTCTCCAATATCAGCCATCCTGCCACCTCATTTCATTTACAGACCAAGTTTTTCAAGAATCTGCTCTTTCAGCACCTTCCCAGTGGATTCCTCTGTTACTTCCAGCCCTAAGGATTTTCCCAATTCCTTAAGATCAGCCGTATTCATTCTGGCAATCTCCGAACGCTGATACTGGCAAGCGTTCTCATCTGTCTTAGGTTCCGCGATCGTAGCGGTGCTTTCCGGCGCCGTTACTTCCGCGGTATATCTTTTTCTTCGTCTAAGCAACATGCTCATGCGATCCCACCCCTTACGCTTTGAATTTAGCCAGAACAACCTTTGATTCGTTAGACAGCGCTACCGTGTAATGCTCATCGCCAGAAACAACAGTTGTCTTTGCAAGGATGTCACGATCTGTTTCAATTTCAGCGTTACGCTTCATGTAGATTGTCAGAGCAGCTTCCTCTTCTGCTACGCCGTCTGCTTCCGGATCTTCGTTTGGATCTTCTGTGGAAACAATGACAATCGGGCAAGCGTAATACGGTGTATCAACTGCCTTTACCTTGTCTCCCACTTTAAGTGTTCCAAGTGTCACCGGTGCAAGAGTGGACAACTTCTTTGCTGTTGCAGTCTCCGATTCGCTCTCTGCAAGTACGGTAATGGTACCAGCCCCGTCTTTTTCATACTCAATTTTCTTTACTTTCTTAGACTTTACAACCTGTGCTCCAGCAATGGTACCGATTGTTCCATTCATAACAACATCCAGCGGATACTTGTTCTTGTCCTTGAAATCGTTATCCTTACGGATGGTTGCTTCCTGCGCCGGATTGATGAACATGATCTTTGTGAGGGCTTCATCTGATTCGTCGTCAAATTTTGAATCTGCGTCAACAATACCGTCATATGCAATAGCCGCAGCCGTTCCATCATACACCAGTGTTGCATCGCACAAAGCATCGTAAGAATCATTATCGACCTTTGCAGCGATAGACATTGCAAGCTGATTTACTCCCTGTCCGAGTGGATCTCCATAACCAGATAATACGGATTCGTCAGAAACTTCAATCGCTTTCCCGGCTTTTTTAATCTTAACCTCGGTCGTGGACGCCGTCAGCACGGTTGTTCCCATCGCAACACCCTCTGCTACATCCTCTGCATCTCCGATATACTTATACTTCGGGACGGTCACGGTGCTTCCCGGTCTACCAACTAATGTTGTATCAATTCTCGCAATCGGAGCAAATTTGATTTTTTTCGGAAGTTTTGCTGACACCATCTGTGCCATGACCTCCGGATCTACTAAGTTCTCTAATTTCGTTAATGCCATAATTGTTTACCTCCATTATTTCGTATAGGCTTTATAGGTCTGCGGATATTTCTGCTTAAATTCAACCCTCGCGGAATACCCTAATTTTTCGAACTGCTCACGGGTGATCGCCGGTTTTTCATCACCAGCGCCTGTGCTTACTTCCGGTCTTGATTTCAGCCATTCGGCTTCTTTCTGTTTTACAAGAGCCTGCTGCATTTCTGACTGGATTTTGAATAAGGTGTCTGTGTCGCCATCATACTGTGCGATAGCTGCCAGATTTGCCTTGTCTTCCGGGTAACCCAATGCCAAGAAATTCTTCTCCAGCTTATTTACTTCATTTTCTTTCAAAAGCTGCTTGAACTGCTCGTCCCGCTCTGCTTCCTTTTCAGCCTTTTCCTGTAAAGCGATCTCATCCGCACTCTGCTTTGCACGAAGCTGTTTCTTATATTCTGCCGCTTCACTTGCTGCCTTTTCCTGTAACTTTTTCAGCTTCGCGTTCTCAACGCGCATCTGCTGCAACTGCTCTTCAATGCTCAACTGTGGTTCCGGATCCGGATCTGGTGTCGGCTCCGGGTCTGTATTTGGCTTTGGATCACTTACTTCCGGGTCTGATATGTCTTCTGCAAAGAACTGCAGGTTCATTACTGGAAATGGTAAATTCTTTCTTTTCATTGTGATACCTCTACTTTCTGCGTTTTTATGTGTTCCCTCACGATTACTTGTGCGCTTATAGACGTCCCCGTCTTTTTAATGCGAAATTTATAAGGCGCTTTCCCTAGCGCATATAAAAAAGCACCTATCTTCTGATATGTGCTGATTTATAAATCCTTTAATGGGCTGTTTTCTATTTGATCGCTCGAATCCTGCATATTTCGCTTTTTATCTGGATTCGGATCATTGTCACCTTTCTTTTCCGTGCTTCCGCCGGACTTCTTACTTTCAAGCAAGGCATCCTGGTATTTCAACATCTTTGGCACAGAATCTTCTACTGCCTCCGCCAGGTTCGGGAAGAAGTCGATTGCTTCCATTGCAATTCTTGGATGGACCATGTTTTGAACCATAGTTGCAAGCGAATTTATTTTTGTAGCCATATCAAATGTTTTCTGCCGAATTGGTCTTACATCAATATCACTATTTTTCAACCTCTGCAATGGGCTATCCTGTGGAACATCCGGTGATTTATGGATTGCAATCAAGGCAAGCTGATTCCTACGCTTATACGCCGATTTGATTATCTGCGCCTGCTTACAAGCCACTGCTTCGGTTGCCGTCCACCCAGAAGAAAGACTTGTTGCCCCGGTCGTAGAACCGCCGCTCTGCTCTGTCTGTTTTGGTGTGAACGTTCTTTCCAAAATACCGTCATGTTTGGCTTGGATATTGGCAAGAACGCCGGTATAGTCGTAATTAAGGACCAGCCCCTTAATATTTGGTTGCTTTCCGTTTCCGTTGGTCTTTGTTAAAATCCATTGTCCGGCCTGTGGTCCTTTTACTTTTCCGTCATCATCCTTATCCAATTCAATGTCATTGCCCCACCAGTTCGCCTGTGTGGTCTGTGACACATCATTACACAGATCAGATTCAAGAATGTTCAAAGCGTTCAATTCGTCAATCTGACGTTCAAATACACCCGTGCGGTCTGTAGATCGCTCAAACTCAACAATGTTAATCATCCCGAACGGGTTAGCTTCGCCGGATCTCTCTACATGCCAAAAAATGTCTTGTTCTTTTCCGTCAACAATTTTTAATGCATCTTTTATCCGGTAAACCGCATCTTCGGTAATGCATGTATAGATTTTTGTATTGTTAAATTCACTATATGAAACTCCCATTGCCTGTCGTTCATATGCATTTGAATAATAAACAACAAAGGAATACCGCGGGTCAAGCGTAACTAAATCAAATGCCGCGTCACCATCCTGCGGGTCCCTTTTGATGTCAATAAGCTGGCAGCAAGTTCCTGTCACTTCCAAGTAATAAGCAAGAAGCTGATCTTTCATTTCCATATCTTCTGCATCGTACATCTCATTAAACAATGTAATGGCCGAATCATTATCTTCCGGCCTGCTGCCTTTAGGATGTTTATCCGATTTCTGCACAAAAGCCATATGATTGCCCCAGAAATAGCCGAGCCAAAACTCTGTGATCTGGTGCGCAAGATTGGAAATTGACTTAATATCAATATCCTTGCGAACGCTCTTTTCACGCATGAGCGGTTGATTGCCCTTTTCAAATGAAATAAGCCGCGTCACATCATCTTTATTCTGATTGTGATATATAAGAGATTGTCGGAGAACATAGATAACATTGTCTCTCGTTACCTTGTCAACGTCTGTATAAATCTTTCTACGTCCTCTAAACTCAACGCTATCTCTTTTCTCACTCACTCTCTCACCTCATTTCAATAAAGCTCTGTGCCGCCAGAATCATTGTGTGCTGGCTTTCTGATCTCCGTGACAACATTACTTCTCCAATGGTATTTCATGTGCTTTCCGCATCCACTGCACTTCAAAATTTTATCTCCCATGTTCGCAGATATTGGATTTTGTAACATGTCACAAACCGGACATCTGATTTGAATCTCTTTATGTTTCATAAAATCTCCACGCATCAAAAAAGCCACTGGGTTCACCCCAATGGCTCATTTTTCATTTTCCGATGATACAATCATATCATGAAAGTATGTCCCTTTTTTCCGCATTTCACATTGCTTTATTTTTGTCAAGCAGATAAAAGAAATATCTGCGCATCTCATAAAATGCCGATTTTCCAATTGGCATACCCTCACAGGCAATCAGATATGTAACCGGAACCTCATAACAAACAGACTTGATGATGTATTGGCTCAAATCCTCTCCGGCCAGTTCTGCAATTTCTTCAATCAACCGGCATTTTTCTTCCAATCCAACTCGCTTAATTGCCAGATTTCCGGTAGCATCCGCATTGTTATGTGTGATCGGCATATCTGTAATTTCAATGCTCTTAACCGTATCATTACTGAATTTCAACTGATTTTTCCATTCCGGATATTGCTCACAGAATCCGCAAAGTTCTTTGTATCGCTTACCGGAAATACCATATTTTTCAAGATTCAACTGTCTTTTATTCACTCTATCACTCCTCTATTCCATAGGGCTATTGATAATTGTTGTCTTTACATTCCCATTTTCAAATAGTTGTATTAGCTGTACCAATCCATCTGCGCTATCTTCATGCTCGTTCTTACCGACTTGAACGATTATTCCAAGTTCTTCCATTGCCGCCTTATACTCTTGGCTCTGTAGTTCCGGTTTAAGGAAATAACACCTTCGCTTAACATCCGGCGCATATTGGATAATCTTTGCCATCTTTCCTACTTGGTTACTTGCTTTCGCCCAAGAAATGTTGGTTTTAAAGCCTTGTTCTCTTAATAGACGGTCAATATCTTCTGCGTACTCATCCCCTCCATTATTAGCCTCGAAACGCTCCATATTAGGCTTATGTTGCAACGTCTTTGCCACAACAAGAGGTTTTGTAACGTATTTATCACCTTTATTGAAAATCCAATCCGGTATATATATAGGTCCATCATCGACGCTCCCGAAAAGTTTTCCAAACGGCATTGAAAGACTATCTCCGCCGCCCCATGCAACATCACACGCTGCGGCCGTGATACAATCTCCATCCGGCAGCACTCCGTTGTAATAATTCAACTCGTCCAATGGGAAGAGTAATCCCTCTCGAATAAATGGTCTCTGCTGATATTTAGCCATCCATTCGTTTTTATCCAGACGATCGCGCATCTTCCTGTAATATTCTGTAGAAAATCCTTTTCCGTAATCGTATTGGAAATTGGATTCATCGTTTTCATCCAATGCAGGAATCTTCCGGAATCTGTAGCGCGGATTGTTCGCATTCTCCGTCTCTACTCGTCCGAGTGGATCATAAACATTCCAACGAGTACCGACCATAAGTTCCTTGGACCCGTCATTTTTACGGTCAACAAGGACATTTAAGTAATCCTGGTATCTGTTCTCCAATCGAATAGGACTCAATGATTCGGTACGATCACGAACCATATCATCGACATATAAGTATCCGTCCGAACTAATATCAACCGCACCGGTCCATGTTCCGTCAATTCCTCGGCAAGTCAGCGTTGCAAATGCTTCTGTAGGAGAGTAGTAAAGTTCATTCTTCTCGGATGACTTATTTGCAAGATCAATATCCGGAAATATCTCTTTGAACGTGTATTCCTCGTTTTGCGTGAGTTTAAATACGTCATTATAGAATCTGTCAGCTAAAATGCCGGAATGCCCGGACATAGCGTTGTGGCTCTCTGGATGCCTACCAATAACCCATGTAAGAAAGAAAATACAAAGAGTGGACTTTCCTACTCGTGGTGGGAGTGATAAGCCATAAAAATCTAACTTTCCATCTTCCAAGTCTTGGAGATCGTCAACAACGATTTTGAGTGTCCGCTTTCTTGGCTCATAGAATCGCTTTTTCGGTCGGCGGTTCTTCTCCATGTAGAAAAGGAATGATTCAAAATGGTACGGAGCTTCAGCTTTCATGGTTTTCCAGTACAATTCATCCATCTGTAAGACTTCAATACTGTTTTGAATCGCCCACTTGCAGCAATCTTTGATGTACGAAGTGACTTTCAACGCCCATTCCGTGTCATTTTCCTTTTCAAACGCTATCTTTGCCACATCCAAGAGGTCAAACAGTGACCGTGATTCAATTCCATGCTGTTTTATGTAATTTTTAATATCGTCAGCGGTTCCCCGCGTCTGTTCTGAAACCAAAAAGAGAGAACCTCCTTTCCTCAAATTTTGGAAATTCGGCTCTCTCTACATATGTGCCACATGGCACTCTGCAACTGGTGCTCTGACTTTGTTAAATTGCTTTCTGTTGATAAAGTATCTCTCCGGTATCTTTGTCACATACCATTGCGTTTTCACAAACTTCTTTCATCGTATAAGGTAAATCATTTTCTCGGAAAAAGTCATTTGCCTTTTCAATAAACTTATCTCTCGCAATCTCAATATCATTGTGTGAGTATTCATCCTCATAATCCCATGTGTCAAGATATTTAACTCCACGAAAGTTACCGTCCGCAATATCCTCTTCCAATCGTTCTAATTCATCCATGCATAAATCCATACTCATTTCACCCAAATTCTATTGATTTTCCCGCATTTCGGGCATTTAATTTCAGCCTGTCCGTTGAATTTGCCTAAAAGGCGGTTGCACTTGCTACAACGTACATCTATCAATCCCTCTAGTGGATTCATATACCGTGCAAATGCGTCATGTTCCATCTGTTCAGTTAATTCATCTGTTATCGATTCCATCAATTCTGCCATACTCATTTATTCAATCCTCCAGAATCGTTTCACAGCCATATTTTCAAATTTTCAATATCACTGTACGGTATTTCTTTCGCATTAGGCGGCATATGTTCTACCAATCGCTCAATTCTCTGCCATTTTCTAATTCTGCACATAATAGGCTCGTTTTTCCTTATCCCTATTCTGCAATCTGAATATGCGATTGTGTGCAGCATAGGGATGAGCGGATGCGTTCCAGTATCAATGTTCCAAAAAAGTATAATTAGTTGTTGTGTATATAGCATCCAATGCATAGCATCAGATTTTACCAACAGCTCTTTGTCCATCAACTTTTGTCGTAGCGACTTAAACTCTACATCGGCAATTTTCGCGCTGTCGGTAATTACAATGATATTTTTCATTCTTCAGTCCTCTTTCAAAGTATGCTTAATCACGCTATCTGCAATTTCAATCGCTCCCCATCCGAGCAATGTACAAAATATTTTTCCCATCCAATCGCCAATGTCTCCTATCATTTCGGATAATAAATACCCTAAAACACATGAAATCATAATCCATGTCAGAAAAATGTATAGGACAACGCAGATTATTCTAAGACTTTTCCATAATATTTTCATTCTTCCACCAACTTTCTGCCACACATAGGGCAAAATGAAATATTTAGCGCGCCGTATCCGTATTCTTCAGCACTGTTTGTAAAAATAATTGCTCCATCATCTAAAATTTTCCGAAGCTCCGCCTTAATGCCGGATGGAACTCTTCCATTTTCATCTGGAGTAAGGAAATCCCAATCTGGGATTCCAATTCCTATATTTTTACAAAAATTACACATATTCAACACCTATCCCTGCATCTGTGATAAAAAACTTTTCTTCTTACATTCGCTTCATATGCTCTTCCAAGTGACCGAACAAACAGATATTTCTTTTTCTCACAATCCATGTAATCCAAGGAGCCCATATATGGCTCCAATTCGTTTGATAGCTGTTCCACAAAATCCTTGATATGCTTGAATGCCTTAATTGCCTGTTCTTGTATAAACAAAACTATTGCTCGCCAAGTATCAATTACTTTTTCAGCATACTCAAGAATCATCTTGCCTAATTTCCGACACCATAATTTGAACTCAACAACCATATATCCTTGCGATTCAATAACTTCTTTCTGGTCTTCCGTTATATTAAGCGTCATGCTTTCACCTCATTTTTGCGTAAAAAATACCAACCATCGAATATTGACGGTTGGTAGTATATTTATTTTTTTGAAGTAACTTCTACCTTCATAATGTTTAATTCTCTTTCTATACAATTCGTTTTGTTTTTCATTTCTTGGTCCCAGTTTGTTCCACAAACTATATTTTCATAATAATCAATTCCATCGGTAGTAACAATATGCAGTTGCATTTCTAGATGCGGCATTATATTTTCAACATTGTCTTTATACAACGTATCTTTTAAATCATCTTCATCAACAAATTCTCTACGAATTTGAATAATTAACTTTTTGGTTTCACCAATTTTAATATCAGAATTTCCAATTATCATTGGTATTTTTTCGTTTTTGTTTCTTTTATCCATTACGAGCAAATAGAAGTCAATATTTTCAACAAAAACAAATCTTATATCGCTATGTCCACTATTTGTAACATCCAAAACCATTGAACACACATTTGTTGTCATACCGGTTCTTGGGTTTGCCGTAATCAATACATCTAAAAATATTGCTTTATCACTTTTATAGTTCTCTTGCACCTTATTTGCGTCATCAATTAATGACATAAAAAATCTTTGGGAATTTTTAAAATCAAAGCATGGTTTCATTTTCACTATATCCATTTCCATAAGTTTTTCAGATATATTATTGGCTTTTTGCGTTTGACAAATAGCCACATAACCCAAAATAATTGTACCTACAAATGAAAGCACATCTCCAAAATATCCAAGCACATCTCCGGCTGCCCACTCTGCCGTTATCAAATAACATCCTGTCCTTATTTTAAACAGAAAATGAATAACAATGATTGGCATAAATATAATAATCACAATCACCAAAACAGAAAGTCTCTTATGCTTATTTATCCATTTTAATACCTTTTCCATATAGTTTTCTCCTCTGTATAATATTTAGAATTATATCACTCAAACCGTCAATATTCAATTATCAAAGATCGAAGCGCCAACGGTAGGATTTGAACCCACAAGCCATTTCTGACAGACGATTTTCAAGACCGTTCCCTTTACCGCTCGGGCACGTTGGCAATTTTATATGCTCACATAAGCCTCTCAGTGAACGTTGCAATCTCCCTATTTACCGATTGCTTACCACGTCTTTCGCCAATACATTTCAGCCAAAACATAGACCATCTGCTGGCAGACAGCGTAATTTGACCGAATAATTGCAGAAACAGATATTATGCAGCAGTTAGTCAGCACCTGCGAACAGGGACAAGCGTTATGATTTTCTGCTGTTTATCGGTAGGGTGTTTCCCGGCTGTTTACCTGACTTGTACATTTACGAAACACCTTGTGCCGCCACCGTATCTCACGCTCTATTTTATTTCTGCAAAATGGGGAAGAGAGGAATTGAACCTCCAATGTTTACCACTTGGGAACTGATTTACAGTCAGCTGCAACACCGCCAATCGTTGCCGCTTCCCCGAAATGCGCGGACACCTCACTCCATATCTCTGTACGCGACCGCGCTACGCATACAGTATCAGATCAGCTCGGTACCATCGGAACGGAAGGATTCGAACCCCCGACTTTCCATCTTAAGATGTCGTGAATTAGCACACGCTTGAAAGCTCCTGCCAACGAGCTACGTTCCGAAACCGCCATCAGACGGTTAGCAATCTTTTTTATCGTGCCATGCGTTGCACTATCCTGTGCACCATCACAGGAAATAGGCGGGTGAGGATTTGTACCTCACATAACAACGACTTACTCACAACGGGTAACACCTTTACAGGTTCCTTCATTGCCTTATTAATTCAATGACTTGTTTCCTAACCAAAGCGTGGTTGTCTTATGTTTAAGCGTCTACCTATTCCGCCACCGCCTAACTATATGGGGAATTATATTTTTGACAGCTCTGGCACCGTGGGATAGGTGTCAGAACCATCAAATATGACAGATATATGGATTGAACGTCTGCAAATTACGGAACGGACGCCGTTCAACACCATATAGGCTTACATCAAATACCGCTTTCTGCGGCGAACGCCACCGGACGGTCTCGCACCGTCCTTAACAGAATCGTCCTAGTGGCGAAAGGAGAAACCCAAATGCCTAAACATTTCAACTATGGGTTCGACCACATGAAAAAGTACATGTGGTTACACGCATAAGACATGTAACCAATTAGGCTAGTAGGATTCGAACCTACGAATCGTGGAGTCAAATTCCACTGCCTTACCACTTGGCGATAGCCCAATGTTGTATTCGTCCGCAAACGTAATTCAAAGCCTAACGCCGATAGATCAATTATTCAGCCGAGAACTATCGCTTGCGGACTTAAGCTATACCGGATGCTCCGATTTCTCACTCTGGTGTTCGGCGTCACTATCCAGATTAAGAAAATCTCCCGAATGTTCTGGGGCTTTTGTCTTGATTCTATGTATTCTTCCTAACACGCTTAAAATTGGTGGCAAGAAGTAGATACCAAATATTTGATCATATACAAACATTGCATCATCTCCACATGAGGAAAATATTTATAATTAGCAACATAATCATGCTTCCAAATCCTATTGCTGTCGTCTTATCCTTTGCTGTTTTCCCAAACGTAAAAAATAACAAAATAAGCAAAATATCAAGCGTTGTTATAACTGTTTTTATAATTTCCATTGGTTCACTCCTCTGGCATATAATACAAATTTATTTCACCGATTAGCCTATGTATTTCCTTAAACACTTCTGCAGCTCGCTCATCTGATTCATACTGTCCGATTGGAATATTTTCTTTCCCAATTCTTGCATAGATGATGTTGTACTGTTTCCAAAATACCGTATTGTCGAAGTTGAATGAAAAATCTCTATTTTGTGAAACTACTCTCACTTTCTTATGCTCCTATCTGTCGCTAGATCTATGTTTGTTTCTGAACTCTTCCATCTCATTCACACTCATACCGGAGATCCCGGCAGATGCATCAGAGCCCGTATGCTTAAAATATTCTCCCTGCTGTGGAAACATGAACCGGAACATAGCATAATTTGCAACATCACACAGATATTCAAGATTCCCTGTCTCTTCAAACTTGGCAAGGCATTTTTTCAAACTCCCAATCGCATCTACATTTCCGGTTGCAAAATTCATTCTTGCCGGTCCATACTTGTAATACGACTGCTCAACCAATCCCTTCCGCTTTTCGTCAAAGGCTTCGGAATACTCGTTTTTCATCAATGCATTGTTCACTTCTGCCTTCTCCGTTTCCGCTCCCAACAATCACAGGTATGATCGTACTCTGTAAAATCGGCAACATACTCACTTTCATTGTTTACGCAGACATAGCCATCTACTTTATCATATGAACCGTATTCACAGGTGCCGCAGCACTGTTTTCGATCAGCCATTATATATCACCATCCATTCTGTGGTTTGCTCTCTCAATGTCAAAACCGTCTGGATAACGAGCTTTGAGTTTGTCTACATTCATCTGCATGATCTCGTCAAGGCTCCAGCCAAAGGATTCGCAAAGCATTGCCAGATACCAACAAATATCTCCTGCTTCTTTCTTTGCATGGTCAATATCAAGCTGTTTCTCGTGGAAAATCCATTTTTTAATCATGTCGTTGAACTCTCCAACCTCACCGGACAATCCAAGGCAAGAATTGAAAATACCACCAATGTCAAGATGTCGTTCATCTTCTGCAATCAAATTTTCCTGTAACAGATATTTCATATCGCATGTCAACATATTTCCAAGCAATCTATCTGTTGCCTTACGATCATTTGTCCGCATAGCTAATTTCTGATACTCATTTCCGGTCATATATTTCATCCATCCTTTCAGCTTTCAATCCCTATCAAACGATTTAACATCAATACTGCTGCTTCTTTGAAATCCTCTTCTCCAAGGTCAAGATCATTCCCGTTTCTATCCCTTGAATCCCAAAAGCTATCATCCAATGCACTTAACATGCTTCCCAAGAAAATGTGATACAGCCCGCCGCGGGTCATTAACTCATTTCGAAGCACCACAGACGCTTGCTGAACAGTTTCCGGCGTAAACTTGAATCTAATGTCACCGCTCATGTCAATATCCGGCAGACCCATAGTTTCAAAAGTAAACTGCGGAACCTCATCAACTGCAACACGAAAATCAACGCTTTTAACACGTTCAATCTTCTTACCGTCTATGTAATACTCAGTTCCCATCCAACCTTCATTTGGATTTACAACCTTAACTCTTGGTCTACCCATATCGCTTACGCTCCTTTAAAGCCTTTTTTATTTTTTTAAATTTTTGAAAATCGTTATCGAATGTAACTTTGGAATTTTATCTGATGTGGAAAATTAGACGATTATGGCTCTATCGTCAGTAAAGATCAGCCTAGTATATTTTGCTTATGTACCTGTCACCGCAGAGAATAAAAAGGCTGTTAGAAGAAATGCTCTTATGTTTTTCAGAATCATAATTCAATACCTCGATGATGGAGAAGGTCTTTTTGTTTGAAATTAGCTTGACCTACTCAGTTGTCGTCCCAGGGTAGTTCCCACCAGACCCCCGCCCCAGGGTACGCCGGACCGGTCATATGCCGGATCAAATCAGGACGCTTGCTGCGTTTTAATAGTTCGCATTTGTATGATTTTACGAACTATCCCATATTTTCGGCACTTGATGTGGATTTCATCTAAAAATCATTGTGCAATTTGACGGAAACCACTAGAAATCAGCTGATGGAAGCTCTAACTTCGCATCTTCCTGCTGAATAACACCCTTGTATCTCTCTTGAATCTCTTCGATGCTCTGCGTCTGCTCCCCGCCTTGGCGGCTTGTCCCTGGCATGTTCCAGTTATGCCGTCTATTCAAGGCTGGAAGTACTTTCATCGGATTAAGACCGCCGCTTATGAGCTTGTCGCTCAGGGATTCCTCATTGTTTTTGACCAGCTTTTTGTATACATCGGAGCAAGAAGAACCGAGCCGATACTCGCCGTGCCCCCAGGTGTATACTGTATCTGTGTTAATCCCAGTCAAGAAGCAAAAGCCGTTTATACTCACTTCCTTGTCGTATTCATAGCATAACTCAATATATATATCACATATATCATTTATCAGCTTATCGTTATAATTATCTTTATTTTTAGGATCTCTTAATCTCTCTCTATCATTTTTAAATACGGCTTTATAAATATATATTAAAGCTGCATTCCACTTACTCTGAGGTTCCTTGGACATATCAGCTATATTTTTATCAGCTATATATTTATCCAGATATTCGGTTATGAAGTTCTCATATACTTCTACGCCCTGATCTGTAATAACTGTATTATCAGCCATGATATATATCCTCCTCTCAGTATTTTAATAAATAAAAAAACAGCCTAACACAGTTTAATATATCTGTGTCGGCTGCATGACTTCCATTTTCCCCGGGACCTGCTCGATCAATCTGGTAAGATGTTGCCCGGATGCGTTTTTCTGTTTTTATGAGCATTATAATAATATTATTTTCTCAATCTGTCAAGGACAGATTTTAAATTCAATCACTACATACGCCTTATATAATATATCTCCGCGCGCATGCGTAAATATAATTATATTATAATAATTTACTCCTTGATTAATATATAAGATTTTAAACCCTTATAATTAAAATTTAAGAGAGAGATATATAATCTACTCTACTCTCTTCTCGGTTACCATGTGGTATACCAAAATGTAACCAGTTTGTAACCGTAAAAAAGACGGCTGTATTTTAAGCCGTCTAATTCATCAATCCCAATTAATATCGTTATGTGATATTAAATCATCATGATCCGCTCTTGCTTCCGCAATTGCTTCCAGTTCATCCGGTTCTGGTTTATCTTCTGGGATAAATTTTATAACAACCTTGTAAATAGTCTCTATATCTTCATCTGGTACAAGATCGATTATATTTTTTAATGCTTCTTTACTCATTTTCGCACCTCCTAAATTCTTTTATATGCCTGTCCTCTTGGTAGTATGTCATTTATAATTATTATATCTTCCTCGATTGAAAATAATATTCTAAGATCTCCAACCCTTAAGCGAAAATCATTTTCTAACCCTGCTAACTTTTTCACATCTCCAAGCGGCAATTTTTCTATCGCAATTTTCAGCCTTTGCTTGGTAGCTCTGTCGCAAGAGTTAATATATTTTACTGCTTTCTTTTTGTATTCTATTTGCATCTTTGGTATCTCCTTTCATTCGATACCTATATTATATATTAAGTGCATTATATAGTCAATATTATAAGTGCATTATTTTCTATATTTTTCCATTCTTTCCAATTCTGCTGCAACAACTTCTTTTATAAATGTACTAGGGTTTTTAACTCCAACCGCTTGCATTCTGTCCCTTGTTCCGGCTGGAAAAATTACATTTATTCTATCATTCTTCTTTTCATACTCTCGAACCGCTTTTCTCTGTGCGGCCGAAGTTTTCAATTCTATTTCGCTCATGCGTTATACCTCGCTTATATTCATAATTCTTTAGATAAGTATATAATAAGTGCATTATTTTGTCAATTTATAAGTGCATTATATATTTTGTACAATTTTGCATTGCATATAAGTGCATTATTTTGTTTGTTCTGCCAATTGTATAAGTGCATTATATTTGCTATTATAATATCAACAAGAGAACAGCAGAAACGAAAGAGAGGAAAACAGTATGATTATAGGAACATTAGAAAATGGTACAAAATGCGTATACGATTTACCAAGCGAAATCAAGACAGCGGAGCATATGCAAAGCCTTATATATGGCTACAACAACGGCAGGCTTGCAGAAAGTCAACGCCCGGAGCTTTACAACCAGCCTAAATTATTAAGCCTCAACGGTCCGATGTGGAACGGCTGGGGAACTCTTAAGAGCACAGGCGAAACAGTCGCAATTATCCGCTATGAAAAACCTTGTAAATATTAGCCGAAACGCTCCGCCCTGGAGCGTCAGCCGCGGAATGGTCGCCCGGCTCTGATGATGGCAGACCAGACGAGAAAGGAGAGGTTTGAAATATGAGAAAAAAGATATTTAACAGCTGCACCTGGGCGGTTGCTTACAAAATCGACAAAGACACACAGGATGATAAAAAGACAGGCGTCAGAGTTTCCGCCGTTTTCTCACACCCAGGCAACGCGGAAGATTTTATAAATCATTGCTTGCCGAAAGAAATAAAGGACAGATTTTTTATAATCGACCTTGACGAGCTGGAGAACTGCGAAGATGCTGACAAAATACAGAAAGTAACCGGGTTGTATGCTAAGGTAATTTAAGCACCCCCGGGGGGTATCAAAATCGTTTACCTATATTTTTGAAAATTGAAAGGATGGTTGATTTTATGGCTACAATCAAATTACAGGGAATTTATGAAAGAAAAACCGCAATACCTGCGGCAGAATTAAAACCGGGCATGGTTACAATTTGGAACTTTGGATTTACTGAAACAGTAAAAAGCGTTGCACCTACCAAGAGCGGGAAAAGTGTTAAATGTGTCATCATCTCCGACGAAAACGGCAAAGAATACACACGAACAATGCGAAATGATAGCCTTGTAGCTGTTGCGATTTAGGCAAGTAAGACAGGCTTTTCCCGGGGTTCAATTCCCCGGCTTGCCTTTACCCAGAAACGGGAAAAAATGAAAATATGGAGGTTTTGGAAAATGACAAAGATTGAAAAAATGCAGAAAGATGGATACCCGAAAATCATAAAAGGAAACGGAGGTTTTAGAACGTATTTGAAAGATATACAACCTTTAGGCGGTGGTGATTATATGGCTATATATCGTTATCCCGGCGGGGAATGCTGCCATAGTCTGGAAGAAATTCAAAAATGCTTTGAAATCATTGAACAATAGCCGCCGCAGAGGATGCACGCCGGATCACTACCGGCGGCGGTTTTATATCAAAAGAAAGGAGAATAAACACATGGGAGCATATACAACCCTTGCGGTTAATAAAGACGATTATAACCGCATCATCGACACGATTCAAAATGGTTATACTGGAAAAGACGGGGTTAAGCACCGCCCTGCACCACACATGGCAGCATGCCTTGTTATACAGGCAAATTTGGGTTGTCGGATTGGGGACATTCTGCACCTGTCCCTTTCTTCGCTGGTGCGTGACGGCGACCACTACCGCCTTGACATTGTGGAGCAAAAGACAGGCAAGTCCAGACGGCACCAAATACCGGAGCCGGTTTATAATTATATCCGGGATTATTGTATTGAAAATAAAATCAATCCCGAACGCCGGCTTTTTCAATTTACAGAAAGAGCTGTACAGAAATCGCTTAAAGCTGTAACCGATTATCTCGGCATCCCGCAGACATCGACACACAGCTTCCGAAAGTTTGCCGGGCAGCAGATTTATAATAACTCCGGTCACGACATCGAAGCGACGCGAGAATTTTATCAGCACGGCAGCGTCACCACGACACAAGGATATATTGCTCGCTCATCTGAAAGATTGACACAGGCGATTAATAAAAGTGTAAATATCCCGACAAAGCGGATTGACAAAGATAACACAAGCCGTTAAAATGAGTTTTAAGGCGATTTCAGAATTGAATTGATAAAAAGATGGCTTTTGCATTAAAGGTGCTTGAATGAGCCGCACAGCGTTTCACAGTGGACTTCTAGCCGCTTGTATGATTCCAAAACAAAGGCACATTTACGTTCTGGTAGACGTTGCTGCACCCCCCGGGGGGTATCAAAATCGTTTACCTATATTTTCCAAGAGGAGGATCTCGTATGATAACATTACTTATATACCTTATAATTTTACCAATCAAACTATTTTTTCAGCTAATCATTGGCTTTTTCAAACTGATCGGTATCATAGATATTTTTAGCGGGTGGGACTAATCCCCGCTATTTTTGTGCAAAAAAATAAACCGATTCATGGTCGATTTATCTTTAGTAGCACTTGCGCAAGAATCTCCTTTCTTGCGTATTTTCTTACTCAAACGCATGTTTGAATACCTTTTTGAATACCTTGTCATTCAAAGGTATGATTTAACGAATTGTTTTTATAAAAATAAAAAGCACTGAACCTCAGTATTTTCAAGGCTTCCAGTACTTTCAAGGGTTGGGCTATTCATTAATGAATAAACAGTTCGTAGGGGAATCGAACCC
>ENA-ORTG01000869-ORTG01000869.1-human-gut-metagenome-genome-assembly--contig:-NODE-869-length-30270-cov-3.885818_pt1 | contig 30270 bp, 22 predicted proteins | sample MGYA00241906_ERZ509176 | MGnify/ENA primary metagenome ERZ509176 (study PRJEB26280, sample SAMEA2338811) | human gut metagenome | biome: human gut; feature: human-associated habitat; material: faeces...
ATAGATGCGCCTTGGCTCTATGACGAATTGAAAAACTACATACAGCCCAATCATTCTGTTGCGGTCGTAGCGTTCTCCTTTAGAGACAACCGTGTAAAATCCTTGTCGGATTGGAATGCTTTGTATGGCAAGGAATGTGGCAAATATCACGATGGGATTGTTGGAGGCTTTACTACTTATGGCATCCCGGAAGAAAACATTAACTTTATCAATTATTTTACCGACACAAAGGAATCTGCAACTCAAAAAATCAAAAGCGCAGACATTGTTTATTTCCTTGGTGGGTTGCCGGACAGAATGATGGATCGAATCAAGGAATTGAAAATTCTGGCATATGTTCGCTTAATTCAGGCACAGCAGACAGAGTGTGCAGAAAAGAGGAAACCCATGGGAAAGATTCATAATGTAGAAAAAATGACAGATAACCGTTTTGTCAATCTGTATCATGTGGATGCTACAAGTGTTCACAATACCCCGGTGTCTTATTACGTGGCATCCAGAGCAAAGGATGTTCCGGCGCTGAAACTGAAGACCGGACGTAATGATCCGGATGGTGTGATCATTTATAGTATCTATGGACAAAAGAAGGACAAGGTTGTTCTGGTACGCCAGTATCGTTACACATTGGGCGATTACATTTATGAATTTCCGGCAGGTCTGGTTGAGCCAGGCGAAGATTTCCATGAAGGTGCAGTCCGTGAGATGTATGAAGAAACTGGTCTTAAACTGGAACCTTTGAAAGTAGATCCTGCATTCGAAAAGCCGTATTTTACAACAGTAGGTATGACAGATGAATCCTGTGCAACTGTATACGGCTATGCCAGCGGTGAGATCAGTAAGGCAGCACAGGAAGACAGTGAGGAAATTGAAATCGTACTCGCTGACCGTACCGAAGTAAAACGAATCCTCAAAGAAGAACGTGTGGCAATTATGTGTGCCTATATGCTGATGCATTTTTTAAAGGATGAGGATCCATTTGAGTTTTTGAACTAATATAGCTGAAATGTCATGACCGCCTTGTGTGGATTGACATTTCAGTTTTTTTTTACACATGAATGTGAGGCGTTAAAGATGAAAGAAATAATGGATTTTTTAAAAGAGGAAGGAATCAGTCCGAAGCTGATTCAGGAGGTACAGGAGTTTTCTGCGGCTCATCCGGTGAAGGAGGAGCTGAATGGAAGGATTCCTGTACCTCATTTTTATTATTATGGCAAAAAAGTGTGGGAGGAAGCCCTGGCAGCACTTTTGTGTGGAAAGAATCTATTGCTTTCAGGTGAAAAAGCCACGGGGAAAAATGTACTTGCGGAAAATCTGGCAGCAGTTTTCGGCCGTCCTGCCTGGGATATCTCATTTCATGTCAATATGGATGCGTCTTCGCTTATCGGCACGGATACTTTCAGAAACGGGAAGGTTGAATTCAGACCAGGACCAGTATACAGCTGTGCGTGCAATGGAGGCTTTGGTATATTCGATGAGATCAATATGGCAAGAAATGAAGCACTTGCAGTTTTGCATTCTGCATTGGATTTCAGGCGGGTTATAGACGTTCCCGGATATGAAAGAATAACTCTGGCAGACGATACTCGCTTTATTGCAACGATGAACTATAACTATGCAGGAACACGAGAATTGAATGAAGCACTTGCGTCAAGATTTGTAGTGATCCGTATGCCTGCACTTACACTGGAAGATCTGCAGAGGCTTTTAAGAGAACAGTTTCCAGATCTTTCTTCTAAATATAATAAGCAGTTTGGATTACTTTTTATGGATATCCAGAAAAAATGTGAAAGTGGAGAACTGACTTCAAAAGCAATGGATCTTCGTGGACTCTTGGATGCAATCAGCCTGATGCACAAAGGAATTCCAGTCAGAGATGCTCTTGATCTTGGCGTGACAAATAAAATATTTGACAGTTATGAGCAGGCTCTGCTCAGCGATGTGATGAATGCCAGGATTTCCATGAAACTCAAAGCTTCGGAGGTGTTTGATGGATGACCGGATCTTATACAGAAGTACAGAGACGGGCCGCCAATCAGATTTGGGGTGCTGCTGGTCATTATGATTTTGAACCAATGTTTCTGGCAATACACAGTCAGGAAAACAGGCCGGATTTTTATATGAATCTGGTCATAGGACTTGCATATAAATATTTTGGCGAAAAGACACTTACAGAACTTTTTGTGCGATGGCAGGGAGATAGCCGGCAGCAGATGCTGGATGATCTGGCCTGGCTTTATATAGAACCGATCGTGTACAAGCTTGAAATTCCGATTAGACCGGCACTGGAAGATGTGCGGATGGATTACGCAGAAGCTTTTTTTGCAGGAGAGTATAAGCTGTCACGGCAGGAATGGATGAGCAAAAATCAATTGGTATATACCCTGCAGTCTGCCAGGTGGAGCAGAGTATCAGGCAGAAAACTTCCAGTGATGACGCCATTTGAGAAAAAATTGCTTTTGGCTCTGACTCCGGAAAATAAAGTGTCACAGGAAGAAATTATAGAGAAACTGGTAAGTATTTACAAAACTTTTTATTTATTTGATGGGAAAAAGCATATCAGAAAACCATTAATGCTCCATTTTACTGGAACAGCGGCCAGGCTGCTGACTCGAATCATGCCGGCTCAACTGGTAAAGACAGACCGGGTTGTGGTAATGCGTTCTTCACAGGCTGACAGCAGCCAGAATGGAATCATGCAGAATAAAAGCAGCAGTCATATGATCTTAAAAAAAGAAGAAACCGATCATGCATATATAGAAAACTGCTTTGGAAGGTCACTGTATTCAAAACAGGAACTGGCAAGGACCGAGAAAGAACTCTGTAAAGGAAATCACGCAGGCTGCCACGTATGGTTTACGGATGGAAAATATATTCCAAAAGAGAAAATATCAGCAGAAAACCGTTATCTAAGAAATCAGGCACAGCTTCAGATGGAAAGAAACAGAATATATTATTATAAAAATCAAAAACTGTATCAGAGTATTATCGCACAGCTTTCGTCACAGATAAGAAATTGTATGATGGTTCATCAGCAGCCGGATATACTGCCTGGCAGATCTGGACGCCTGGATCCTGCGAGAGTGTGGAGATCGGAATATGTCATGGATAATCGGGTCTTTCATGCTAATTATGAAGAGAAAAAGCCACTGTTTACGGTGGATCTTCTTTTGGATGCGTCTGCGTCAAGATTACAGTATCAGGAAATGATCGCTGCGCAGGGAGTGATTCTTTCAGAAAGTCTTCAGGCATGTCATATTCCGGTCAGAGTTTCGGAATTCTGCAGTGTACGCGGATATACAGTGCTTCGGATTCTGAAGGCATTTGAGGAGAAAAAAAGTGATGACGTTTTTCGATACTTTGCAACTGGCTGGAATCGTGACGGACTTGTCATGCGGGAGATGAATGAACTTCTGAGATCCCATAGTGAATCAGCTGACCGTCATCTGCTTATTTTACTGACGGATGCGGAACCAAATGACAGTTTTCGTATACAGTCTTCAGAACAGTTTCCATTTGGAAAGGACTATGGAGATGAGGCAGCTGTTAATGATACAGCGGCTGAAGTGCGGGCATTGCAACGAAAAGGCATCTGTGTTTCTGCTGTATTTATGGGAACGGATGCAGGCGCATTGAAGGCAGAAATAATTTATGGAAAAGAATATACCAGAATACAGGAGGTCGGACAGTTGGCCAGGGCAGCAGGTTTGCTGATCCAGAAGGAAATAAGTAAAATTGATTTATAAATATGATAAATAAATAACAAAGATGTTATGGAATAGACAAATAAAATTGTATACAATATTCCTGTATATTTATAAGAATAATAGACAAATTTAACAATAACTATTGTTTTTTAAACGAGAAGTTTTATAATAATAATTGCTAAGCAGAGTGTATGGTAAGCTGATCTGCCATACTTTGACAAAAATATGACAACTGTGAATTGCAGTAGAGGGAGGGATTTAAATGATCAGTTTTATTTTGTGTCTGGCACTTCTGATTATCGGTTACTTTACCTATGGTAAGGTCGTTGATAACACTTTTGGACCAGATGATCGTGAAACCCCGGCGGTAAGCATCAACGACGGAGTGGATTATGTAGTGATGCCACAGTGGAAACTGTTCCTTGTACAGCTTCTTAACATTGCAGGATTGGGACCTATTTTTGGTGCGATGCAGGGTGCATTGTGGGGACCAATCGTATTTCTCTGGATCACGTTTGGTACAATTTTTGCCGGCGGTGTTCATGACTACTTCTCTGGAATGATCAGCGAACGTAATTCGGGAAGCTCAGTAGCAGAATTTACAGGTAAATACCTCGGCGGTGTTATGCAGAACATCATGCGAGTATTTTCAGTAGTACTCCTGATCATGGTTGGTACTGTTTTTGCAGTAGGTCCTGCAGGTCTTATTGTTACACTGTGTAAGAATGGCGGGCTGTCAGGTGTTCTTACCACTACACTGTTCTGGCTTATTCTTATTCTGGTTTATTATTTTATTGCAACATTTATTTCCATTGATAAGATCATCGGTAAGATTTACCCGGTATTTGGTCTCTGCCTGATCATTATGGCAGTTGGTGTTATCATAGGAATCTATACAAACCCTGAATTTACGATTCCTGAAATCTGGAGTCATATGTACAGTATGCATCCGGCAGGAACACCAATCTGGAGCTTTATGTTTATTACTGTAGCCTGTGGTGCAATCTCCGGTTTCCATTCTACACAGTCACCATTGATGGCTCGTTGTATGAAGAGTGAGAAACAGGGTCACTTTGTATTTTATGGTGCAATGGTTGCTGAGGGTATCATTGCTCTGATCTGGGCAGCAGCAGGATGTGCTCTTTATGAAGTTACAGGCGGACTGAATACAGGTCTTGCAGAAATTCTTTCCGGTGGCCAGTCAGCAGCTATCTATGATGTGTGTATCAAGACGATGGGCGGTGTCGGTGTTGCACTTGCAATGATCGGAGTTATCGTATGCCCGATCACTTCAGGTGATACGGCATTCCGTAGTGCCCGTCTGGTACTGGCAGACTGGTTCAAAGTTGATCAGAATAAGATGCAGAAACGTCTGATGTTATGTGTTCCGCTTCTGGCAGTCGGAGCATTTGTCGGACATCTGGATTATGCAATCGTATGGAGATACTTCAGCTGGACAAACCAGACACTTGCTATGATCGTTCTGTGGACAGCAAGTATGTATCTGTTCCGCGAGAAGAAGAATTACTGGATCACAGCGGTACCGGCAACATTCATGAGTGCAGTTTCCATGACATATTTCTTCTGTGCAGAAGAGTGTCTGGGACTTTCTACGAAGGTTGCTTATCCGGTAGGAATTATCCTGGCAGCAGCATTCCTTGGAATCTTTATCCGTGCGACAAAGAAACCAATGAAAGCATAGTTGTAAGACAGTGTAATTTGAATACATAAAAAGGCAGAATGAATTGACAGAAATGAGATGATGAAAAGATGAAACCACAAAGACTGGGTAATGTATCGATTCCGGATGAAGAATTGATAAAAGACAGAAAAGAATGTAAGAAGATCGGACCTTGCGGAATTGGAAAAAAGGCGGTGTATCTTAGCAGCTTTTATATTGACAGAAGGTATTACATACCGATCAGTTCTGTAAAAAGGATCTTCAAAAGAATCGCCATGAGTAAGGGTGGATTTACAGGAAAAGGAGTATTCGGTACATTATCCTATCTTGTGGTCGTATATGAGGACGGAAAAGAAAAGCAATGTAATTTCAAACATGAAGAAGATGTGGACAGATTTGTTGCATACATAGAAGAAAAATATCCGGATATTCCGATACACAGTCTTGAGGCTGAGCGAAAGCTGGCAGAGAAGGAAAGATGGCTGGCAGAAAAGCAAAGAGAAAGAAATGTATCGGAAGAAACAAAAAGATGTCTCGTGAAGCTGGAACAGGCGGAACAGTATCTGAAAAAGCAATCGGATATCTATATGGACTTGAGTCAGTCGGCGAAGAAAAAGCGTACTTACGACAGAAGTAACCCGGCGTATAAATGGGTAGCTCTTGCAATCGTACTGATGGGCGGTGCGGCATTCGTCTATGGTATCTATGCATTGACGACCCATGCAGGATTTGGAATGTATTTCCTTTTGTTTGGTCTGGCTGCAATCTTCTTATTTGCCGGAGCGAATGTACTTCCGACTTCGAAGAATAATAAGAATTATATTGAGAAGCGGCTGACGGAATCGATCAGTCAGATGGAAGAGTATATCAGAGTGTATCCGGATTTTCCGGTACCGGCTCACTATGCACATCCGATTGTGCTAAAGAGAATGCAGGAAATTATGAAAGAAGGGCGTGCGAGAAATATTCCGGAAGCATTGCAGGTTTTGAAAAAAGATCTGAAAGCGTTGAATTCCAGCGTAGTCGTCGAGAAAGAAGAGTATGACGAAGTGGTGGCGATCAAACCGATGTTTCTGGTGATGGATTATAAATAATTTGGCAGATAGAAAATGCGGTCGGCATATATTCTGAGATTATGAGTAAGAATATATTGCCGGCCGTATTTTTGAAATATCAAAGTATACAAGAGAAGATACCAGCGGGAGGTTCTTTGTAGCGCTATGTGTTTGAAAGAAGCCACCGGTGGCGGGTACTTAGATTTTAAGCTTCAATATATATGCTAAAACCAGGAATAGTATTGCGATACATTTCACACCAATAGACACTCCGACATACCCCGGCAGCAAATATCCTTTTTGCTTTTTGCCTAATATTAAAGAAATGATATCGATTATAAAAAAGACGATTAGAACAATTGCAGCACCGAAGATCAGTAGCATAGCATCACCATTATTATGTGTCAGTGCAGTTACGACTCCAACATTTGTAATTGACATCCAACTGTAGATTATGTATATCATGCATATTAAGTTAAAAATAATATCAAAGACAATTTTTTTGTTCCTTGTTCCGTTCTTCATTTTAATGTCCCCTTTCTTTAAGAGAATTTGGTAATAGCCGGCATTCTTATCAATTTTTTGTTTCTTCTCTTTTGTTGTCTATAATATAAACCATCAAGTAACTTGAAGGTCAATAGTTTTAGAAAAAATAATTTGTAACTGCTTCTGTATTGTGGAAAAATCAGAATATTGGTATAATGAGAACATACATTCGAAAGACAACTTTGTGAATGAATTTGTGAGTAAAGGAAGGAGGAGAACAGGCATGGCAGACAAAGGACAGAGAAGCTATATCGCAATCGACCTGAAATCATTTTACGCATCGGTAGAATGCAAAGAAAGAGAACTGGATCCGATGACGACCAATCTGGTAGTAGCGGACAAAAGCCGTACGGAAAAGACTATCTGTCTGGCAGTGTCTCCTTCCTTGAAATCCTACGGGATACCGGGCCGTGCCAGACTTTTCGAGGTTGTGCAGAAGGTGAAAGAAGTGAATAAAAGACGGATCTGCATGGCACCCGGAAAGAAGTTTGCAGGAGCTTCCGTAGATAATGAAGAAATAAAACTACATCCGGAATTGGAACTGGATTATATTACGGCGGTTCCGAGAATGGCATTATATATGAAATGCAGTACGGAGATCTACAACATTTATCTGAAATACGTTGCACCGGAGGATATCCATGTCTATTCCATTGACGAGGTATTCATGGATGTGACCGATTACCTGAATACTTACCGGATGACGGCAAGAGAGCTGGCTGGAAAGATTATTCGGGAGATCCAGCAGGAGACGTCGATTGCGGCAACGGCCGGAATTGGAACGAATCTGTACCTGTGTAAAGTTGCCATGGATATTGTGGCGAAGCATATTGAGCCGGATCAGAATGGGGTGAGGATCGCAGAACTTACAGAAATTTCTTATAGGAAGCTTTTGTGGGCGCACCAGCCGATCACGGATTTCTGGCGTGTGGGCCAGGGGTATGCGAAGAAGCTTGCGGAAGTCGGATTATTTACCATGGGAGATGTGGCAAGATGTTCTCTTGGTAAGCCGGGGGAATATTATAATGAAGATTTGCTGTACCGGCTATTTGGGGTGAATGCAGAACTTCTGATTGACCATGCATGGGGATGGGAGCCATGCACGATCGCAGATGTGAAGGCGTATAAGCCCGAAAATAACAGTATGGGTGCGGGACAGGTACTGCATTGTCCATATAATTTCGAGCAGACGAAGATCGTGGTAAAGGAAATGATCGACCAGCTGGCATTGGATCTGGTAGATAAACGTCTCGTAACGGATCAGATCGTTCTGACGATTGGATACGACATCAAGAATCTGGAACAAGGAACGAAGAAAAATGTAGGGGAGATCACGACAGACTGGTACGGCAGGAAGCTGCCGAAACATGCACACGGAACCGCTAATCTGAAGCAGCATACTTCTTCATCGAGGCTGATGACACAAGCGGTTGTAAAACTGTATAATGAAATTGTGAATCCGGATCTTCTGATCCGCCGGATTACGATGGCAGCGAATCATGTGATCAGTGAGAAAGAGGTCCAGGAAGAACAGCAGTATGAACAGATGAATCTTTTTACAGATTTTGGAATTGCAAAGAAGGAAAAGGAAGAGAAGAATGAGAAGCTGGAACGGGAAAAGAAGATGCAGAAGGCGATGCTGGATATCAAGAAAAAATATGGGAAGAATGCAATCTTAAAAGGAATGAATCTGCAGGAGGATGGAACTGCGATGGAACGGAACCGGCAGATCGGAGGACATAAAGCGTGAGGAATGATAATGTTTTGAAAGAAAATGTTACACAGGTTTCGGGGAAATTACAGAAATCGGTGATCGAAGTGCAGCAAAAGTATGGAGATATTCTGAACCTTCCGCATCATGTATCGGAGACACATCCGCCGATGCCGATAGCAGACCGGGCGGCTCAGTTTGCACCATTTGCGGCACTGACCGGCTATAAAGAAGCAATAGAAGAGACAGAGCGGCTGGCAGAGAAAAAAATCGAGCGGGAATACGAGTAAAGGTAAAAAATGGAAGAAAAATATGGTGAATCTCTTGACCTTCAAGCGGCTTGAAGGAATATAATCATCTTAACAAAGAGGGAGAAGGATGTAGATATTCGGAATGAGGGAAGGTGACAGTATGGAAAAAAGTGAAGAAAGAAACAAAATCATTTCTAAACTTCAGACAGTAATAAAAGAACAGATTGAATTAAAAGAAATCGAAATACCGGGAACCATTACGTTTCAGGTCATGTCTGTGGATGGTGGGAACGTACCGGTGGGAGCCGGTGAAGTGCTTCTGCTTCGTTACAGTGCGACTCATCTGGAATACAGTCATGAGTTGGAAGACGAGAACCAGAAGTTTCATATGGCAGTTCATATCATTTATTGTAAAGAGCAGAAAGGTTTATTTGGTAAAGTAAAATACAAGACGATAAAACACCGCAAAGAGATCATTACAGAGGCAGACTGGAAGAATGGAAAGAAGGTGTCACTTTATGAAGATTAAAGATGTAGAAAAACAGGTTGGGATTTCCAAGGCGAATATAAGATTTTATGAAGAAGAAGGACTGATCCATCCGGCACGTAATCAGGAAAATAATTACCGGGAGTATTCAGAAACAGATGTAGAACAGCTTCAGGAAATTAAAAAGCTGCGTCTGATCGGTATTCCGGTACAGGAGATCAAAGATATCTATGAAAACAGATTGACTTTACAGGAAGCATTATCTCACAGATTAGATGAGATCGAAAAAGAAGAACGAACATTAAAAGAGACAAAATTGACCTGTCAGAAGGCATTGAAAAGTAAGCTTGACATTACATCGATCGATCAGCTTGAGATTGAGGAAGAAAAAGAAGAGTGGCAGGTACGTCTGGCAATTCTTTTGAAAGAGGATATTGTACAGAAGAAATTAAGCAGGGATGAGATGAACAATGAGATTGCATGCTTTTTTATTGCAGGAACGATCTTAAGTGTGATATCTATATGGCTGCTTCCGAAGGATTATATCGGAACACATCTTTATGTCGGGCTGATTTCACTTGCAGCTGTGGTAGGTCTGCTGATCATAGGAACATGTTCGGCGAATATGAAAGTGCATCTGACATTGTTGCTTCTGGGGGCAGTTGTACAGCCTGTCGGATTTTTTACAATCGGAACATTGATGGGAAGAGGATATATTGTGTGTCGTGATACAGCGGTATTGAAGCAGTATGTAATCTACCTGTATGGCGGGGCATTTATTCTTGCAATTATATTGTGGATGGGATCAAAGCTGAACCGCTATATCCTGAACAAACTCTGGATCAGTATGCTTGCAAGCTTGATCATGGCAGGAGTGATAGCACAGATGCTGAATCAGAAGTATGACCATTTGATGGCAACCGGTGAACTTATCGTCGGATTCCTGTGTGCGGTTATTTACCTGGTCGCAGTATCCGGAACATGGACACTGGCGAATGCAGACTGGGGAAAATATAACCGGTATCATGCAGTGTATACGTCGAACAAGATGATCAATGTATTCGCAACGATATTCAATGCAGCCGGATACTATAGTGGAAAGAACTGGAGGAGATAGCAGATATGAATTATATTACATTTAATGAAATTATTGAAGTGAACGGATTGCTGGAGGAGAAAGGGCTGAATTTTAAGGTTCACTTGAGAGATGCCTGTGGAAAACAGTCCTGCTGGATTGAACCGTTAGGAAATTGTGCATGCGAAGGACGGTATGAGGAGATGTATCAGGTTGTGGAGGAGTATTTTAGAAGGAAAGGGCAGAAGATTACGTTTGATGAGACGAAGTTGAATTTTTTTGCTGTTTAATTTATCTGAAAAAATATATTGAATAATATTTATTTATATGTTAATCTATATAAAAGCATACTTCAAAAGAAATCTAAGGTATATTGAATCATATACTATCTACATTCTAATTGCATTTCAGGAATCTATGTTTTTTATACCAATCAATTGTAAAAAGCAGGAGAGGACTGAACGTGTAAGTAAGATATCCTCCTGCACATAGGAGGAATTAAATATGGCGAGAAGAAAAAGTCAGAAGAGACGTAACAAAAAGTATCAGGTAAGCAACCGTCAGTTAAAGGCAAAACGGCCATACAAAGATACGATTTTTCGAATGTTGTATCATGATAAAGAAAATCTGCTATCATTGTATAATGCAGTGAATGGTCGGAATTATACTAATGCAGAAGATTTGCAGATTGTCACATTAAAAAATGCAATTTATATGGGAATGAAAAATGATCTGGCGTTTATTATGGATATGAATTTATATTTGTATGAGCACCAGTCGACGTATAACCCGAATATTCCGCTTAGAAATTTATTCTATATTGCGGATGAATATCAAAGATTAGTAGTTCGGAAATCTTTATATTCCACGGTAATACAAAAGATAGCGACACCAAGATTTATTGTATTTTATAATGGAACGAAAAAGGTAGACGATTATAATGAATTCCGATTATCTTCAGCTTATGAGAATCCGACGGATGATCCGGATCTGGAATTAAAGGTGACTATGTTGAATGTAAATGATGGTCATAACCTAGAACTGATGGAACACTGCAGAACATTAAAGGAATATGCTAAATATGTTGCGAGGGTAAGAAAATATGTGACGCAGAATATTCCTCTGGAAGAAGCAGTTACGCGAGCGGTAGATGAATGCATAGAGGAAGGAATTCTGGCAGAATTTTTGGTGAAGAATAAGGCAGAGGTGATCAAAGTGAGCATCTATGAGTATGATAAAGAATTTGAAGAGGAAATCGTATTTCAGCTGGTAGGTTCTACAGAAGCAAACAGCCTGGAAGGTAAGATTTCCAATGAATCTCCGGTAGGAAAAGCCCTGATCGGTAAGAAAGTCGGAGACGTAGTAGCAGTTGAGACACAGGCAGGAGTTATTGAGTACGAAGTACTGAAGATCAATCGTTCAGTATAAGATGGTATACAGCAGAGAGAAGGAGTGAAAAAAGTGGCAACACAGCAGAACAATGGACAGGAACAGGATTTGAATCATTTAAGAAAGGTGCGCCGTGAGAAACTTGCAGAACTGCAGGCAAACGGACAGAATCCTTTTGAGATCACAAAATATGACGTAACACATCACAGCCAGGAAGTGAAAGACAACTTTGATGAACTGGAAGGAAAACACGTTGTACTCGCAGGACGTATGATGTCCAAACGTGTGATGGGAAAAGCATCTTTCTGCAATATCCAGGATCTGCAGGGCAATATCCAGTCTTATGTGGCAAGAGACAGCATCGGTGAGGAAGAATACAAAGCTTTCAAAAAAATGGACATCGGAGATATCGTAGGTCTGGAAGGTGAAGTATTTAAAACAAAGACCGGCGAAATTTCCATTCATGCATCCAAGGTAACTCTGCTTTCCAAGAGTCTTCAGATTCTTCCGGAAAAATTTCATGGTCTGACCAATACCGACATCCGTTATCGTCAGCGTTATGTCGATCTGATCATGAACGCAGACGTAAAAGAAACCTTTATCAAACGTTCCAGGATCATCAGTGCAGTACGTCAGTATCTGAACGGACAGGGATTCCTGGAAGTTGAAACACCGATGCTGGTATCCAATGCCGGCGGTGCAGCAGCAAGACCGTTCGAAACACATTTCAATGCACTGAACGAAGACCTGAAGCTGCGTATTTCCCTGGAACTGTATCTGAAGAGACTGATCGTCGGAGGCATGGAGCGTGTTTACGAGATCGGCCGTGTATTCCGTAACGAGGGACTGGATACACGTCATAATCCAGAGTTTACACTGATGGAGCTTTATCAGGCATACACCGATTACCACGGCATGATGGATCTGACTGAGAATATGTATCGCTATGTTGCACAGACTGTTCTTGGCACAACCACCATTTCCTACAACGGTATCGAGATGGATCTGGGCAAACCGTTTGAACGTATCACAATGGTAGATGCTGTTAAGAAATATTCCGGTGTAGACTGGAACGAAATCAAAGATCTTGAAGCTGCCCGTGCAGCCGCAAGAGAACATCACATCGAATATGAAGAACGTCACAAAAAAGGCGATATCCTGAACCTGTTCTTTGAAGAATTTGTAGAAGAACATCTGATTCAGCCGACGTTCGTTATGGATCATCCGGTTGAGATTTCACCGCTGACCAAGAAAAAGCCGGAAAATCCGGAATATGTAGAACGTTTTGAATTCTTCATGAACGGCTGGGAAATGGCAAATGCTTACTCCGAGCTGAACGACCCGATCGACCAGAGAGCACGTTTCGCAGCTCAGGAAGAACTGTTCGCACAGGGCGATGAAGAAGCAAACCATACCGACGAAGATTTCCTGAATGCACTGGAGATCGGTATGCCGCCTACAGGAGGTATCGGATTCGGTATCGACCGTATGTGTATGCTGCTGACTGATTCAGCTGCAATCCGTGACGTTCTGCTGTTCCCGACAATGAAGTCACAAGGAGCTGCTAAAAATGCAGCAAACAACGAAGCACAGTCTACAGCTATCTTCACTGCTTCCGCACAGGACGCAGAAGAAGTGCCGGCAAACGACAACAACGGATTCTTCACACCAAACGACCAGATCGATTTCTCAAAAGTAGCGATCGAGCCGCTGTTTGAAGAAGAAGTAGATTTCGATACATTCAGCAAATCCGATTTCCGTGCCGTAAAAGTAAAAGCCTGCGAAGCTGTAAAAAAATCCAAAAAACTGCTTCAGTTTACACTGGATGACGGAACAGGCACAGACCGTACCATCCTCTCAGGAATCCATGCTTACTATGAGCCAGAAGAACTGGTCGGCAAGACACTGATCGCAATCACAAACCTGCCGCCAAGAAAAATGATGGGCATCGAATCCTGCGGAATGCTGCTTTCAGCAGTAAGCAACCTGAAAGATTCCGAGGAAGAAGAACTTCATCTTCTGATGGTTGATAATCATATCCCGGCAGGTGCGAAACTGTACTAAAAGATAAAATAATTTAAATGATAGAAAAGAGTCATAGCATTTATGCGGTGGCTCTTTTTTGCAAATCGCACAACAAACGTCAATGATGACAGAGAAATGGTAATTCCGAGACCATTTCGGGATTACAGCCGGGAGGAAAAGATATGCTTAACATTTATCTGGGGGAGATGAAGGAAGCGATTTATCATCCTCCGACATATTTTGATAACATGTATGAGGATGAGTGGATTACGGATCTATTATCTGTAAAAATGATAAAAGATGTGGATAAATCAGAGGTGATAGGTCCCCATCTGATAGAAAGCCCTGTTCTTGGACCAATCTCGCCGAAAGAATTGTCCGGTGGAGTGAAGACACTGATGCTTATGGCTTACGATGAAAATGACAGAGTGTTCAATGCTTCAGTCTGTGGAGATAATTGTTCAAAATGGATTTTGAAACTTGGAAAAGAAAAAGATCTGACAATCAATCTAAGGCACATTATGGATTTTGGCAAAGAAGAGTTTGAGGCTCAAATTTTAAATACAGGACAGATGGTTCATACCATGAAAGAATTTGTGGAGATTGCCGGAGAGTATGTGTAAGGTGAAGAAATATGCGTGGAAAATACAGGGTAGTCGTAAAAAATAAAAGACTACATTATGAATTTGAGATAAAAAGAAATATCACGATCATAAAAGGGGACAGTGCTACGGGAAAGACTACTCTGATTAACATGATTCGGCAGTTTGCCAATCTCGGAAATTCAAGTGGAGTAGATCTCATGTGTGATGTCCCATGCAGGACATTGGAAGGTGCTGACTGGAAGATTATTCTTAGAAACATTTCGGGAAATATTTTATTTATAGATGAAGAAAATACCTTTATCCGTTCCGAAGAATTTGCATCCGAAATCAAAGAATCGGATAATTATTTTGTAATCATTACAAGAGAAAATCTGTACAATCTTCCATATAGTGTGGAAGAGATTTATGGTTTACATTCTTCTGGAAAATATCAGAACACAAAACAGATTTACCAGCAGATGTACCGAATATATACAGATACAGCACAGATTCCTGTAGAACCACAAACTATCGTTGTTGAGGATTCAAATTCAGGATATGAGTTTTTCAAATCTATAGCAGAAGAACAAAAGATAAGCTGCAGAAGTGCAGGCGGAAAAACAAAATTATACAGTGTGCTTAAGAAATCAAATATGGATGAAGAAATCTGTGTCGTAGCGGATGGTGCTGCAATCGGGGCAGAAATGGAGAAACTTTATAAACTGTCACAGCAATATGAAAACATAAAGTTATATCTGCCGGAATCATTTGAATGGATTATCCTGAGATCAGGAATCATTACAGAAAAAGAGATTTCTAAAATTCTGGAGAGTCCGGAAGACTATATTGACAGCAGAGAATTCTTTAGCTGGGAAAGATACTTTACAAGATTGCTGGTTCAGAAGACGGAAGGCACACCTTTCAAATATCAGAAAAGCAAGTTGAATCCGGTGTATCTGCATGAGAAAAATAAAAAACAGATAGTGGAAAGTATGGAAGGCATGAAGCTGTACTTACACGTGTAAAGCAAATGCTTTCATAAAACACGGAAGTTCGTCATAAGCGACGGACTTTCTTTTTTTACTTTTGGATTGTTATTAGATGTTTGTAAAAAGTGACACCTAATCAATGACGAGTTGCGAATGAACGTCCATATCTTGAAAAAATAGATTATTTATGGTATGATGTTAATTGAGTAACTGTAACCAGAAGAAACGGAGAATACAAAGGAGAGTTACAGATGAGAATAAGCTATAATAAACTTCAAAAACTTATGATTGATAATCAGATGAAAAGACAGGATTTAATGCGTGCAGCGGAGATTTCATCATCTGTTGCGACGAAGTTGAATAAGAACGAAATAGTATCTCTTGAAGTATTGATGAAAATATGTCAGGTGTTTCATTGTGACATCGGAGATATATGTGAAGTTATATTAGACGAATAGAAGGAACATAGCTTCCGGTCAAAAATAAAATTGGATATTAAAAGGCTTAATGTCCACCAAAAAGGGTGAATTAGATGGTAGAAGAAACATATAGTGCGGGATTGATTTCCCAATCATTCTGGTTTGTTGAAATGAAGAAGGTCATCAAGCTGATTGACGAGGGAAAGTCCGAAGAAGAAATTAAAAAAATGTGTATAGACGAAAATCTTTTTGGTGCGGCAAAAGAGTATCGAGCCAAAAGGATATATGGATACATTTGGAATAGAGCAAAAAGATTGGATAAGACACTGATTGACTTGTTCTGTACTTCTGATTTGGCAACTCAAAAGGTAATCAATTTGATTGCTATTCTCAGGTCAGACCGATTGTTCTTTGAATTTATGTTTGAAGTGTATCGTGAAAAAAATATACTTGGTATTCCGGTAATCGAAGACGCAGATATAAATATTTTTTTCAAGAATAAAGAAATTCAAAGTGAAGATATTGCAGCTTGGACAGATGGTACAAAACGCAGGCTTCGCTCAATATATTTTAACTATTTGACCGATGCAAACCTTTTAACGGCTGTTGAGAAGAAGAAAACAATAACGCCACCAATTCTTGATATTGCTTTAGAGCATTATCTTGAAGTGTGTGGAGATAGTGCAATGATAAAAGCAATTACGGGGGTGGACTAAATGATGTCGCTTGACGAACGATTAGATAAAGCAGAAGAAATGATACAAAAACCCTCGTTTAGAGAGAACAAAGGGTTAGGTAATGAAGTCGGATACTATATCTTTGATTATCCGGCTGAAAAAGAATTGTATATCCGAGAGAGGATAGAATACATCAAGAAAAAAAGTGAAAACTCAGATGATGATTTCAAGGTTGTAGTGTTTGACTTGTATGACATTATGATTGATATTCTTATCAAAAAAGGATATTTAGAAAAGTGTTATCAGTTTGAAAAGACAAAAGGCTTTGAGAGAGTATCAAAATCCATCAGCAATATGTTGAGGATAACATCATCAGACAGTCTGATAGTAAATCATATCAGGGATAATACGCCGGAGAAAGCGGTTGTGTTTATTACTGGTATTGGAAAGTGCTATCCGATATTGCGTTCACATACGGTACTGAATAATTTACATCAGGTCATAGATAATGTTCCGGTAGTGCTGTTTTATCCGGGTAATTATGACGGTCAGGAACTGGTGCTGTTTGGAGAGATAAAGGACGATAACTATTACAGAGCATTCAAGCTCGTAGATTAAGAGGAGAGGGAATATGATTATCAAGAATATGTTTTCAAAGCCTATCGACAGAGATATTAAAGGCGTAATCAAAGTTGGACAAGATGATGATGCAAATATCAAGCAAGAACTTGAAGAATATGTTGTGACAAGAGAACTTCAGAAACATTTTTCTGATTTCTTTGCAAGCTACAAAAGAGGAATTACCGGAAATACGGACAAGATGGGCGTGTGGATTTCCGGCTTCTTTGGAAGTGGTAAATCTCACTTCCTGAAGATTTTATCCTATCTCCTTGAAAATAAAGAAGTTGGCGGTAAGAAAGCGGTTGACTATTTTGTAGATGATAATAAGATTTCTGATCAGATGGTACTTGCAGATATGAAACTGGCAGGTACGATTCCGACTGATGTTGTCCTTTTTAATATTGACTCTAAAAGTGAAGTGAATGGTAAGCAGTCTAAAGTTGCCATTGTTTCCGTGTTACAAAATGTGTTTAATGAAATGCAGGGATTTAGTGGTTCCAATCCGTTTCTTGCAGATTTGGAACGCAAATTGACCGAAGAAGGAAAGTACGATTTATTCAAAGAAAAATTTGAAGATAGCTTCGGTTCTACTTGGGAAGAATCACGCAGCGACTTTGATTTCATTCAGGACGATGTGGTAGAAGTCCTTGATGAGATTGGTTTTATGAGCGTTGAAGCAGGCAGAAACTGGTGTGAGAAAGCTACCGGAGAATATGTATATAAGGTTGAGGATTTTGCCCGACTTGTCAAGAAATATCTTGACAAAAAAGAGAGCAATCATCATATCGTATTCCTGATTGATGAGATTGGACAGTACATAGGCGATGATTCCAAACTTATGCTGAATCTTCAGACTGTAACAGAAGATTTGGGTACTGCCTGCGGCGGTAAGGCTTGGATTATCGTGACAAGTCAGCAGGATATTGATTCAATTACAAAAACAAAGGGAAATGACTTCTCGAAGATTCAGGGACGTTTTGATACCAGACTTTCTCTTTCATCTGCCAATGTAGATGAGGTTATCAAAAAGAGAATCCTTGAAAAGAACGAAGCAGGAAAACAGACACTTACACTACTTTATGATGATAAGGCGACAGTCATTAAGAACCTGATTTTGTTCAATGATGGTGTTGAAAAGAAATTATATTCCGACAGAGAAAATTTTGCGGATATCTATCCGTTTATTCCATATCAGTTTAATTTACTTGGAAGTGTACTGACTTCCATTCGTACTCACGGTGCATCCGGTAAGCATCTGGCAGAAGGCGAGCGTTCTATGCTTGCGTTGTTCAAAGAATCTGCCGTAAAGGTTATGAACGATGAACCGGGAACGATTGTGCCATTTAATATGTTCTATGACGCCCTTGAGCAATTCCTTGACCATTCTCACAAGGGTGTTATTTCCCGTGCCTTAGATAATGACTATCTGAATCCGAACCACGAAAAAGAATGCTTTGATGTCAATGTACTGAAAACACTCTTTATGATTAAGTATGTTAAGGAAATCAAAGCAAATATTGAGAATATCACAAGTCTTATGGTATCCAATGTGAATGATGACCGTATGGCTCTTGCACAGCAGGTAGAGGACACATTGAAACGTCTTGTTCGTCAGACTTTAGTTCAGAAGAACGGAGATATATATGTATTCCTGACAGATGAGGAGCAGGAAATCAACAGAGCGATTGAATCACAGAATGTAGATTCCGGAGAAGTCATTGCAAAGGTATCCGAGATGATTTTTGACGGTCTTTATGATGAAAAGAAGTATCGCTATCCGGCATTTAACGGAAGATATGCGTTTGCTTTCAATCAGGTTGTTGATGATAAACCGTATAAGGCAAATCAGAATAATGACATTACATTGAAAATTCTTACTCCGAACAGTGATGAGCGAGCAGATGAAGCAACAATGCGAATTCTGTCCGGTCAGTCAAGCTGCGTACTTGTAGTATTGCCTGACGACAGAACATTTCTTGATGAAATCCGTTCTGCTTTGCAGATTGAAAAATTTATCCGCTTTGATGCTACAAATACAGTGACACAGTTTGAAAGCATTAAGGAAGCTAAGAAAGTGGAAATGCGTGAGAGAAATGGTGCTGCAAAGCTATTCCTTTCAGAAAGTCTGAAGAATGCAGAAATCTATGTGAATGGCGATAAAATTCAGAGCGGAGCAAAGGAAATTGCTTCTAAGATAAATGAAGCACTCGGTAAGTTGGTTTCCACAGTTTATCATAAGTTGTCTTATATTGATACGGCAATGAGTGAGTCGGACATTCACACACTGTTCAAGAATAATGGACAGCAGCTTACTCTTGTAGGTACAAATATAACAAAGAATGAATTGGCTTTATATGATGTCAATGATTATATTGCTTTGAACACACAACGTCACATGAAAACATCTATGAAGTCCATTCTGGAACGCTTCTTAAAAGCACCGTATGGATTTGTAGAAGCCGATGTGCAGTGGCTTGTTGCTAAGTTGTTCAAAAATGGCGAAATTGCAATGTTTGTTAATAACGATGCAGTTACATTGCTTTCAAAGACTTCGGAAGAAATTATCCGTTATCTGACACGCAAAGAGTTTAATGAAAAACTGATGACTGAAAAGCGTGTAAAAGCGAATGAAAAACAGAAGAAATCTGTCCGTACAGTAATGAAAGAATTGTTTAATGTTACTTCGGCAAGTGATGATGACGATGCAATTATGAGAAGCTTTCTTGGTTACGCATCAAATCTGAAAAATGACCTTGAAAAATTAGATATTCATTATGCGACACAGACTGCATATCCGGGCAAACAGTTGATTGCTTCCGGTAAAAAACTGATGGCTGATGTTCTGCAAATGAAATATTCCAATGAGTTCTTTGCAGGTATCGACCGTAAGAAAGATGATTTCCTCGATTTTGCTGAGGATTATGAGCCTGTTAAAAAGTTCTTTGCAGGAGAGCAGAAGGGCATATTTGATAAGGCTCTGAAGCTGATGAAGATTTACGATGACAGTAAGACATTCATTGTAAACAGTGAAATAGAATCCGTTGTAGCAGACATTAAGTCCATTTTGAAGAAATCTGTTCCTTATTCAGAAATCTTCAAATTGCCTGATTTACTGGACAAGTTTATCAATCTTTATAGCGGACTTCTTAACGAAATGCAGAAACCGTTAGATACTGCTATTCAGGAAGCAAGACAGCGTGTTTTTGAAGAATTGCAAGATAAGAAATGCCACGATAAATTGGCAGATAAGTATGTAAATCTGTTCAGAGAAATCAGTGATAAAGCAATGAGCTGTAACAATGTGGCTACACTGCAAAATATCAAAGTGGAAGCAGACGTGCTCAAAGTTCGCTGCCTGAATGAGATTGAAAAAGAAGAAGCAAAAATCATTGCAGCAGAACAGCCTGCTCACGTAGCAGAAACCGGAAATTATGGTGGAGAAACGATTGCTCCGGCTGTACCTGCTCCAAAGGTAAAGAGAAAGAAAACAGTCAGCATTAAATCTATCAACAATGCGGCTACATGGCAGCTTGAGAATGAAGCAGATGTTAAGAAGTATATTGCAGAACTTGAGAAGAAACTGATGAATACTTTGGAAGAAGATACGATTATCAACATTGAGTTTTAAGGGAGGATTACGATGAACGAAAACCCAAAAGTTTTTATATCATATAGTCATCAAGATGCAATTTATGAAAATAAAGTTTTAGAGTTTTCAAATAAGCTACGTTCAGAAGGCATTGATGCAAGTATTGATTTGTATGAAGAAGCACCTTCTGAGGGGTGGCCTCGTTGGATGGAAAATCAAATTAGAAAATCAGATTATGTTTTGGTGTTATGTAGTAAATCATATTATGAAAAGTTCTATTCGGATGAAAAAGGTAAAGGTGTTACTTGGGAAGTTAGTATAATATATCAGTATTTATATGATTCCAATGTAGAAACCAAGAAGTTTATTCCGATTTTTTTTGAAAAAGGAGAAGAAGAATTTATACCAACACCAATAAAATCATTTACTTATTATAATATTGGGGCAGATGAGGGGTACAATAACTTGTACTGGAGATTAAGAGGTGCTCAAAAGACTGTAAAGCCACCTCTTGGTAAATTAAGACCATTGCCAGAAAAGGAAAGAAAGACAATGTTTTTCTCAACGCCAATAGATTTGAAAAAGTGGAATGAGGCACAGTGGAGAGGAATGTTGTATCTGTTTTTCCCTGTAAACGACCATCCTCCTATTTTAGGTTTTTTGTTTCATAATTATAGTGTGGCAAAAGAAATTTTTCAAGAATGGAAAGAAAATATGAAAAATGGATATGCAGATAATTTCCTGAGAATAGATTTTATTGAACCACCATTTCCAAAAGGATGTTGGGTTAATAACACAAAAGAACGTAATTATGGTAAAGGCTATTTTGTTCATTTAGGTGCAAACATCGATGAAGCTACTCAGCGAGGTATAAAGGGCGGTATTAAGGTAGATGAAATGATTTTAGCTACTTTGAGCAGATATCAGTGGATGGATGATAGTAATAATCGTAAAATTTTCAAGCAAATAGTAGAAAATGGAAGTGATTATGAGATAATGCCTATTGGAATAAAAGACAGATCGAAACCAATAACACAAGAAAATTTGATTATAGATTCAAGAATGACAATAAAAATGAAAAGTGTATATTTTACATCAGCAATGGATTTGAATGAAAAGGATATTTGTGGGTGTGTATTAAATAAACCAACATCTTTCTAGGGAGAAATCGAGATGAACAAAACAGCAATAAGAAAATTTGCAGAATGGGCGAGAGAAAAGCTCATTGAAGATATTAAATATAAAGCCGGACTAGTTGGTATTACAGAGAACGGAATTGCTGAGAGATTATCTCAGTCAACAAGTGATTTGCATTTTTATGATGTTGGTACAAAGGATTATACGAAAATCTCCGGTATTGAAATTAAACAAAGAGATGCTCTTGTAAAAGCAATTCAGACAAAAGAACGCAGCTATAAGAGTTATCAGGAAACATTTGAGAATGTAATCGAAGAAGTTGCATATACTTGGTTCAACCGTTTGATTGCGATTCGTTTTATGGAAGTCAATGATTATTTGCCTTCCAGTGTTCGTGTGCTTTCTTCCGATAATAAGGCAAAGAAAGAGCCGGATTTAGTAACGACACCGTTTGATACGGATTTAGAATTTACATCTTATGAGCAGGACAGAATTATCCAGTTAAAAGATGATAATAAACTGGACGAATTATTCCGTATGCTCTTTATTAAGCAGTGCAATAAACTTCACGATATTTTACCGGAACTGTTTGAAAAGACCGATGATTATTCGGAATTACTTCTTACAATTTCGTTTACAGACTCAGAGGGGATTATTCATCATCTTATCAATGATATTGAAGATGTCGATTTCCGTATTAACGATGAAATGTACACTGATGATGGAAAAATAAAGGCTGATGGTCAGGTTGAAATCATTGGTTGGCTGTATCAGTATTATATTTCAAAGAAACACGACGAGATTGTAAATATCTATAAAGGAACAGTAAAGAAAGCAGATATTCCGGCAGCAACACAGTTGTTTACAACAGATTGGGTTGTGCGTTATATGGTGGACAACTCTTTGGGAAGATATTGGATTGAAAGGAATCCACAGAGTAAGTTGGCTGAAAAACTGGAATTTTTTGTCACGCCTAAAAATGGAAAAATCCAGTATGTCGATGAAAAAATTAGTCCGACTGATTTAACCTTTTTCGACCCATGTATGGGTAGCGGACATATTCTTGTATATGCATTTGATGTGCTTATGGAAATTTATCGTGAAGTAGGATATTCAGACAGAGATGCGGCATTAAGCATTGTTGAAAATAACCTTTTCGGTATGGATATTGATAAGCGTGCATATCAGTTGGCATATTTTGCAGTAATGATGAAAGCTCGCAGTTATAATCGCCGTGCATTGACAAAAGGTATATCCAATAACCTTGCAGTTGTTGAGGAAAGTAACTCTATTGATAAATTTGCTTGTAATGGTTTAACAACGGATAGTGAACAGAATAAAATTGGCGAATATTTAGTAGAAGCATATAAAGACGCACAGGAAATCGGAACGTTACAGACAATTGAAAAGAAAGATTACAAGGAATTTGTAGAATATTTAAATAATATTGAGAGTGGAACTGGACAGATTGACCTTTTCTCAACAGAGTGGTTAAACGATACACTTCCAAAGATGTTGCAGCTTGCAAAACAGGCTGAAATTATGAGTAATAAGTATGCAGTTGTGTGTACCAATCCTCCATATATGAATAAATTGGAAGGACAGTTAAAGAAATTCGTTGTTGATAATTATAAGGCATATTGCGGAGATTTGTTCAGTGTATTTATTTACCGCAACTTTGATTACTGCAAAATAAATGGATATTCTGCATTTATGACGCCGTTTGTTTGGATGTTCATAAAGACGTATGAGGCTCTTAGAAAATATATTATTGATACAAAGTCAATTACTACACTTGTACAGATGGAATATTCAGCTTTTGAAGAAGCAACAGTGCCAATATGTTCATTTGTTTTAAAAAATGGAAAAGCAACTGGAAAATCATTGTGCTTTAGGTTGTCGGAATTTAAAGGTGGAATGGAAGTTCAAAAGCAGAAAGTACTGGAGGCTCTTGCAAGAAAGAACTGCGGATATTTTTACGAATCTGTCCAGTCGAATTTTTCTAAAATTCCAGGATCTCCGATTGCTTATTGGGTGAGTAAAGGAATAATGGATTCATTTGTGTACGGGGAATTATTAGGAAATATAGCGGAAATAGTAACTGGAATGTCTACAGGAGATAACAATTCTTACTTGAGATTTTGGCACGAAATTTCAGAAAAAAATATTTCCATATATTCAGATAAAATGGAAGAAATAGACTTGGTTAAAACACCGTGGATTCCGTATAACAAAGGCGGTGAAGCAAGAAAATGGTACGGAAATAATGATTATGTGGTTAAATGGAAAGAATCCGAGAAATTTCATCGGCCAAGACCGACGTTTAGCCATCTCTATTTAAAAAAAGGCATTACTTGGTCATTTGTTACATCAGGGATGTATTCGGCTCGATATTATCCGAATGGGTTTTTATGGGATGTAGCAGGATCCCCCTGTGTAATTACCAATGAGAAGCTGATGTATTATGTTTTAGGATTTTTATCTACAAAAATAGCAAATCAAATTCTCAAGATTATTAATCCTACAATAAATTGTCAAGTTGTTGATATGCAAAATACTCCAATTCTTATCAATGAGGAGAAAATGGATGATGTACAGCTTATCTCTCAACATAGTGTTGATGTATCAAAAGAAGATTGGGACGCCTTCGAAACTTCATGGGATTTTAAAAAACATCCGTTGCTTTGCTACTCCTCTGATAAGGTGTCAATAGCTTTTGAAATATGGTCAAAAGAATGTGATGAGCGTTTCAATCAGCTTAAAGCAAATGAAGAGGAACTTAATCGCATTTTTATTGAAATTTACGGATTGCAGGACGAATTAACACCGGAAGTAGAAGATAAAGACGTCACTGTTCGTCAGGCTGATTTACAGAGAGATATTAAGAGTTTAATTTCTTATGCAGTTGGCTGCATGTTTGGTCGCTATTCTCTTGATGAAGATGGACTTGTTTACGCAGGTGGAGAATGGGGTAACAGCAAATATGATACTTTTATTCCTGATGAGGATAACTGTATTCCAATTACAGACGAGGAATATTTTGAAGATGATATTGTCGGTCTGTTTTGTGCTTGGCTGAAAAAGGTTTATGGAGAAGGTACTCTTGAAGAAAATCTTGATTTTATTGCCAACGCTCTTGGTAATAAAGGAAAGACAAGCCGTGAAGTAATCAGAAATTATTTCCTGACAGATTTCATCAAAGACCATATTAAGACATATCAGAAACGCCCGATTTACTGGATTTTTGATAGTGGTAAGCAAAATGGTTTTAAAGCTCTTGTTTATATGCATCGTTGGAACGCAGATACCATTGGTAATGTTCGAGTTGAGTATCTTCATCGTATTCAGCGTGTATATGAAAAAGAGATTACACGTATGCAGGAAATTATAGACAACAGCCACGATAACAAGGAGATTTCCAATGCTACAAAGCGGAAGGAAAAGCTCCAAAAACAAATTAAGGAAACCAAAGACTATGATGCTAAAATCGCTCACTTGGCTCTTTCCCGTATCGACATTGACCTTGATGACGGTGTAAAAGTTAATTACGAAAAAGTGCAGACCGCCGATGGAAAGAAAATGCAGATTTTAGCGAAGATTTCGTGAGGAAATAGTATGCCGAAAAGAACTTATGTTAATATTGATGAAGTGCCTTATCAATATAAGAACCGTAAACTTCAGATAGGAAAAAGTTATACGTCGCCTGATTTTAGTAGCCACATAGTTTTAACAGATGATATTTTTACATATATTGATTTTTATTTTTCAAGCCACAAAAAAGCGATGAAATATCATAATTCAGCTGTATCGAAAATCAAATATGGCGATGAAAAGAAATATCACTATTCGTTTTATTGGAAACAAGCAATGTCATTTTATAAAGCTGCAAAAACATTGCCGATGGAATCAGTTCCGTTAGTATCATATTATTCAATGCTAAATGCAGTAAAAGCATTCTTAGCTTTTAAATGCGAGTATATTGAGGATTTTGTAGAACATTTTTCAAGACATGGACTATTTGAAAATACCGCTATTTCTGGAAATGAGCTTTCAACTATACATGTGGGACATCAAAATAAAGGTGTTTTTGTCTTGTTTGGAAGAATGCTTGAGCAGAACTTTGATACTATTTGGGCAGGCGGAAAACTAAATACAGTTACATTGAAGAAATTATTATATAATTTAGCGTTTATTCATCGTGCCTATATAACTACATATAACACCCCAAGAGGAGCAAGAGTACCTGAATTATTTATACCTGTTAAAACAGCACAAGCTCCGTGCTACTACAAGGGAAATGATAGCAACCTATACTTAAAATTTGAAGTAGACCATTCTTTGTTTGGAGTTGCACCGGTTTCTATTCCAGTTGTATATGTAAACAGTATATCTTCAAAATTTAAGATTTCCGATAATAACAATTTTGTGTTACAAAGTGTAAATGGGGCAAAAAGAAACCAAGATAGTTTATCATCAGAGTTTAAAAACGAGAATGATGAATTAAGGCGAGAGTTTCAATATATTCGTTCGAGCAAGAAATTGTGGTATTTGAAAAGAACGGCATTGAATCATCCAGAGGTTATGAATCTTAATAGTATGTTAATTATTATGGCAGCTATGCATAGGGTTAGTGAAATTGTTCGATACAAACCTGAGCAAATGGCACATTTGTTAAATTCAAAAGAGAATTGGTTGTTGCATGAATTTTTAACATTGGCGTTAGACCAATTCATTGATGAATTAGCCGCAGAGATTACAGGGCAAGATATAATGTGTACAGGAGTAAAGTAGGAGATACCATGGCAGAACTAAACTTAAAACAGATTACAGACAAATTAAATAGTGAGTTTGCAAGCGATGTCCGTAAACTTGTGTTTTGGTATGATGCCAATGCGGAGTTTCAGGAGGATATTGACAGCATAGAACTGGAAAATGCCAAGGTTCTGCATCTTGAGCCAGACAACCAGTTCTATATCAAATACTTCTTGGAACGAGAGGATACGACAACCAATTATCTTGTTTACGCTCCGTTTGCAAAACCAAGTATAAGGGACAATCATCTTGCAGATACAATCCGATATTCCAAAGAATTTTTTGCTGACCGTGCTTCCCTGCTCACGCTTGATTTGGGTATTGATGAACGGTACAAGTCTGTCATTCAGCATTATATTAAATTCTTTGCGAATAAAGACAGAACACAGAAGTTTTATGATTTGGAAATAGAGAATTTCAACAGAAGTACAATAGAAGTTGCTTTGATGAGCGTGCTTTGCAAGGATAAGACCGCTTCTTTTGAAGAAGTGTTGCGTTCAATATTGACAGATTATGAATTGCAGGATAACAAATACCTGACAGAGTTTGAGAAGTATGATTTGCTTTCTGCATTTTGGCAGCAGGCAGATGTGGCATTTGGATATAATGACCCGAAGCCAACACTTGAAAAACTCGTTATCACGATGTTTGTTACTTATGCGGCTAAGAGTATTCATACGGATATGCCGCAGGCTTGGAAACCATTTATTTCTTATAAATCCGGTAATATCATTGCGTTTATAGATAACTTGATGAATAGCTATTTGTATGGTACTCGTTTTGATGAGATTTCAGAGATTATTTATAATGCAATCAATGGTAAAAATTATCTTGAGAAGATGGAAGTGGAAACACTTGTAGATTGCAATATCTTTGCAGGTGTTGATGAACTTCTGATTAGTTGGATTATCGGCAGACTTGAGAATGAGGATATAGGAGCAAAGCTGAATGGAAAGACGATTCCGGAGCTTTGTGTAGAACGCAGAAAGCAACATTTTGGAAAGAACTTCCGCAGTGAGTATTTTATTCTTCAAAATGCCTTTGATATGATTGCTGAAGGTAAGTATCAGCCAGTCAGCGGTATCAAAAACTTGGTTAAGGAATATACGGAGTCAACTTATAAGATTGACCGCTATTATAGATACTTCTATTTTTACTTTGATAAATTAGAAGATACTGCACAGTTTGAAAAAATCAGGGAACTGGTTGAGAATATTTATACCAATGAGTATCTGAACCGGATTACAGTGAACTGGAACAATGAACTTGCAGACGCAGATGGAGAAACAGGACTTACATTGCAGAGAGATTTCTTTGCAAGGCATATCAATTACTCAAAGGATAGAGTTGTTGTTATTATATCCGATGCACTCCGTTATGAGGTTGCACATACCCTGTTTGAAAAAATGCAGGCAGATGAGAAGTGCAATGCTTCTATCGGAGCAATGCAAGGCGTTCTTCCATCTTATACACCGTTAGGTATGGCTTCGTTACTTCCGCATAAGACGATTGAGTACAGTCCGTCTTATGATGTACTGGTAGACGGAAAAGCGTGCAGTTCCACGGAGCAGAGGGAAGCTATTCTTAAAGAGTATAAAATAAACAGTAAGTGCGTTCAGTTTGATTCAATGAAAACAATGAAACAGGCAGACCTTCGTTCTATCTTTACCGGACAGGACGTTGTGTATATTTATCATAATCAGATAGATGCCCGTGGAGATAAAGCGGCTTCTGAAAATGAAGTCTTTACTGCTTGCGAAGAAGCAATTGAAGAGATTTATACTTTGATAAAGAGAATTGCATCGCAGGCAAATACTTATCATTTTATTGTGACGGCAGACCACGGATTTATTTATAAGAGAGATAAAATTCAGGCAACAGATAAGATTGCCGGAGCTGCTTCAAAATCAAACAGCGTTGGACAGCGTTATTCCATATCTGCCGAAGAAATCAAGGCAGACGGAGTTTGCCATACAACGGTTGGTAAGGTACTTGGTAGTGCCGATGAGCGTATTGTATCGTTCCCGCTTGCTTCAGATATTTTCAAGGTGGCAGGAGCAGGACAGAACTATGTCCATGGTGGCTGCTCTCCGCAGGAAATGCTTGTACCAATGATTGATGTGAAAGTAGATAAGGGTAAAAAGGAAACAAGCCTTGCAGAGATTGCTCTTGTAAGCCTGACTTCAAAGATTACAAATCTTATCACGACACTGGATTTTGTTCAGACAGAGCCGGTAAGTGATATTGTGAAAGAAACAAGCTACCGAGTATATTTCATTTCTGATAGTAACGAGAAGATTTCTAATGAGAATATTGTTATTGCTGATAAGAAAGATAAAGATACGACGAAGCGTATGTTCAGACTCCGCTTTAACTTTAAGAACAAGAAATACGATAAATCACAGAAATACTACTTGGTTGCTTATGACGATAAGAATGATATAGAAGTTCTTCGTCACGAGATTATTATGGATATTGCATTTGCCGATGATTTTGGCTTTTTCACATAATATCTGAAAAAGGGGTATCGCCTTATGAAAAGATGGGAAGTCTCATCAAATTTAATCGGCTGCTTTAATCTGATTTTCTATTCCAGTACGGAAGGTGCGGTATATAAGACATTGGGTGTTGAATAAAAAGATAATGCAATGATAGATTTTAAATTGTGCAGACGGTCTGCACAATTAGGAAAGGAAGGCTATGGAAACAAAGCCAAGGATTTTATACTTACAAAAAATTTTGCTGGAAAGAACAGATGAAGAGAATCCTCTTTCCACAACACAGTTAATCAATATATTGAATGATGAATACGGAATATCTGCACATAGAACAACGGTTACAAAAGACATTGCTGCACTTCAGGAGTTTGGAATGGATATTGTTACTATTCATTCTACTCAGAGCAAATATTTTGTAGCCAGTCGTAAGTTTGAATTGACGGAACTGAAATTGCTGATAGATGCAGTAGAGTCATCAAAGTTCATTACAAAGAAGAAAAGCGATGCACTGATTGAGAAGATACATACAATAACAAGTGCAGGGCAGGTGGCAAAGCTGAAGCGTAATAACTATGTGGTCAATCGAATTAAGCCGGATAATGAACAGATATATTACATCATTGACGCTATAAACGACGCCATCAATGCAGGTAAGCAGATTTCTTTCCAGTATTATGATTATACCGGATTAAAGAAAAAAGTTCTGAAGAATAAGGGCGAAATTTATAAGCTGAGTCCGTACAAACTTCTTTGGAATGGGGATAATTATTATGTTATCGGATATTCTGAGAAGAAAAGCAAGGTTATCAATTTCAGGGTAGACCGTATTGCTTCAAAACCTGAGATATTGGATAAGGACATTATCCCAATGCCTGATGATTTTGATATTGAAAATTTCACAAAAGAAGTGTTCTTTATGTTCTCAGGCGAGAAAGTTTTTGTGGATTTAAGGTGTGATAACAGTTTGATGAAAACAATGGTTGACCGTTTCGGAGAAGATGTGACAACCCTTGCGTATGA
>ENA-ORTG01000883-ORTG01000883.1-human-gut-metagenome-genome-assembly--contig:-NODE-883-length-29783-cov-4.729077_pt1 | contig 29783 bp, 25 predicted proteins | sample MGYA00241906_ERZ509176 | MGnify/ENA primary metagenome ERZ509176 (study PRJEB26280, sample SAMEA2338811) | human gut metagenome | biome: human gut; feature: human-associated habitat; material: faeces...
GGCCGGGAGGATGTCGCGGACATACTGCGTGCCGTTTTTCAGCTACGGCGGCTCGTCGGTGGTGACACTGTTCGCCGCTATGGGCTTCGTTTCCGGCATCAAGAAGCGGACGGTGGTCCGCCGCCGTCCGGGACGGCCCTTAGGCTCCAACGCGGTATATTGACTGAAACCCGGGGCGCGTAGCGCTCCGGTTTTTTCCATCGGGCCCGTTCACATATTTTTTCGGCTCTTCGACAACACTACCCCTGTATCAATACGGTATATCCGAACTGACAGGAGGTTTTTATCATGAACATCCGCATGAAACGCGGCATGGCCTTGGCCCTGACGGCTTCGCTGCTGCTGGCAGGCAGCGCGCAGGCGTTATTCGGCCTCGGAAAGAGCAAGCCGGAGGCAGTCTCTCCTGAAAACGGCCCCACGGCCCGGGACCTGGAGATCCGCACCTACCGGGGCATCCCCTATCTGGGGCAGTTGGAGGCTGCGGACCCTGACGGCGGGGAGCTGACCTTTGCCATCGTCACCCAGCCCAAGAAGGGGACCGTGACGGTGGAGGGCGCCAATTTCACCTACACGCCCAAGGAGAACGCCGCCGGAGGGGACAGCTTCACCTATTCCGCCGCCAACAGCGCCGGGGCCGTGTCCCTGCCCGCCACCGTGACCGTGACCATCGAAAAGACCCGCTCCGGCGTTACCTACGCGGACACCGGCGAGGCCATCGCCACCGCCGCCCAGGATCTGGCGGAGCGGGGCGTATTCACCGGGGCGAAGATCGGAGATAAGTGGTATTTCGAGCCGGACCGGACCGTCAGCCGTGGAGAATTTCTGGCCATGGTGCTGGAGACCGCCGGCGCAGAGGTGACGGACGTCACCATGACCGGCTTCCGGGATGATGACGCCATCCCCACTTGGGCGAAAAGCTATGCCGCCGCCGGCGTGGCGGAGGGCATCCTGCGTGGAAAGCCCACGGAGAACGGGGCGGTATTCTCCTGCGAGGAGCCTATCTCCTTCAGCGAAGCCGCCACGGTGCTGAACCGGGTGCTGGATCTGGGGAACGTGGAGTTAGAGGTCTGGTTCGCGGATCGGGAGGCGGTACCCTCTTGGGCGGCGCAGGCTGTGGGGAATATGGAAGCACTGAATGTCCTCAGCGTGGGCAGTTTCGGAAGTGACCGCCTGGAAACGGCAGTGACCCGTGCCGATGCGGCCCGGATGCTCTCAGCGGCGGGAACCCTGCTGAGAGGGGAGAAGGATACCGGCCTGCTGGGTCTGCTGAAAAAGTCCTGACCCCGCAAGGGGCGAACGCACCCACAAAACGATGCAAGCAGCCTGCCCGTTCGGGCAGGCTGCTTGCATCTGAACAGAACCGGGAGAAAAGTTCATATTGTATTCAGCGGGGGTTTGTGCTAAACTACTATAATTACAATAGACTAAAATAGTATCGTTATGTCCATCGCAAACTGCCATAAAAATAGAAAGGTTCTGATTTTCCATGAAAATCGTTGTTTTAGCCGGCGGCATCTCCACCGAGCGAACCGTCTCTCTGGTGTCCGGCACCGGCGTGTGCCAGGCGCTGCGCCGCAAGGGCCATCAGGCCATTCTGGTGGATATGTTTATGGGACTGGAAAATCCGCCCGCAGATCTGAACACGCTGTTTGACGCGCCGGATGGCCTGTGCCCGGATGTGAAGATCGAGGTGCAGGCCCCGGATCTGGATGCGGTCCGCCGCAGCCGTCCGGACCAGAGTCCCAGCCGCATCGGCCCTCATGTGCTGGATATCTGCCGGCTGGCGGACATCGTGTTCCTGGGCCTTCACGGGCAGGACGGCGAGGACGGCCGCATCCAGGCAACGCTGGACCTGCTGGGTGTCCCCTATACCGGCGCGGGCTACTTAGGCTCCGCCATCGCCATGGATAAGATCGCCGCCAAGGAGATGATGGATGCCAACGGCATCCCCAATCCCAAGTGGCAGAAATTGACCTATACCGAGGCGGAGATCCCCCAACTGGCGGAGACGCTGCCCATGCCCTGCGTGGTGAAGGCTCCCACTGGCGGGTCTTCTCTGGGCGTCTATCTGCCCAAGGATCGGGCAGAGCTGGCGGATGCCCTGCGGCAGGTCCGCAGCTTCTGCCATGAGGTGCTGGTGGAGCAGCGGATCTACGGCCGGGAGCTGACGGACGCCGTGCTGGGCGAGCGGTATCTGCCCCCGGTGGAGACCTTCCCCAGCGTGGAGAACTTTGACTATGAGGCCAAGTATCAGGCCGGCGGCGCCAAGGAGATCTGCCCGGCGGAGCTGACGGAGGAACAGGCGAAGGCCGTGGGTGAGATGGCTTTGCGGGTCCATAAGGCCCTGGGGCTGGCCGTCTATTCCCGGACGGATATGATCATGGACGAAAACGGGCAGCTCTGGTGCCTGGAGGCCAACTCTCTGCCGGGAATGACCCCCACCAGCTTCGTGCCCAAGGAGGCCGCCGCCGTGGGCATCAGCTATGATGACCTGTGCGAGGAGATCGTGCGGCAGTCCTTAAAAATCAAGAGGAGATAACGTATGCAGCCAATGACTGTAACAGAGATCGTGTCCGCAGTGAAGGGCGTCTGGTGGAATCCCAGCGACCAGGTCCCGGTGGTGAGCGCCGTTTCCACGGACAGCCGGAGGATCGTTCCCGGCAGCCTGTTTCTGCCCTGGGTGGGGGAGAAGTTCGACGGACACCTGTTCATCGACGCGGCGCTGGACGCCGGCGCCGCTGGCTGCCTGTGCGCCAAGCTGCCCCAGAATATCCGGGAGGATAAGTTTTACATCAAGGTAGCGGATACCCGACTGGCTCTGCGGGATCTGGCCTCCGCCTACCGGGACCGGTTTGAGATCCCCTTTGTGCAGATCACCGGCAGCGTGGGCAAGACAACCACCAAGGAGATGATCGCCGCCGTGCTGGGGGCCAAGCTGAACGTCCTCAAGACGCCGGAAAATTTCAACAATGACATCGGCACGCCCCTGACGCTGCTGGGCCTTGCCCCGGAGCATGAGGCGGCGGTGATCGAGACCGGTATGAACCACTTCGGTGAGATCGAATATCTGGGAGCCATGGTGCGGCCGGACATTGCCGTGATCTCCAACATCGGCGACGCCCATATCGAATATCTGGGCAGCCGGGAGGGCATTTTAAAGGCCAAATGCGAGATTTTTGAACATCTGAAGGCAGACGGCGTGGCTATCCTCAACGGTGATGACGCACTGCTGGATACGGTGACGCTGCCCCAGCGGATCGTCCGCTGCGGTCAGAGCGAGCACTGTGAGACCCGGATCAGCGACATTGTGGATCACGGCGTGGACGGCATCACCTGCACGGTGACAACAGCCCGTGACACCTATGCCCTGACCATCCCGGCTCCCGGCGAGCACATGGCCTATTCCGCATCCATGGCGGTGGCCGTGGGGGAGGAACTGGGCCTTAGCCGGGAGGAGATCGTCCGGGGCGTGGCAGCCTATGAGCCTACCGGCTCCCGAATGCGGGTCATCCGCCTGCCGGGGGGACGGGTGCTGCTGGATGATTGCTACAACGCCAATCCCCAGTCCGTGACCGCGGCACTGGAGGTCCTGGGCCGCACGGACTGTGAGCGCCGGGTGGCGGTGCTGGGCGATATGGGCGAGCTGGGGGACCTGACGGATCAGGCCCACTTCAATGCCGGCGCTCTGGCGGCCATGCTGGGCATTGACTTTGTGATCGCCATTGGCTCCAAGGCTGCACGGATCGCAGACGGCGCCGCCATGAGCGGCGGAGACGTGGTGCATTTCGCCACGAAGGAGGAGGCGCTCCCCACGGTGCGGGAGCAGCTGCGGCCCAACACCAGTATGCTCATCAAGGCGTCACACTCCATGCGCTTTGAGCGGCTGACGGAGGACTTGCGGAAGTATTATGATTGAGATTCAGGTCAACAACCTTGTAAAATCCTTTGAGGTGGGCCATAATGTTCTGGATGGCGTCACCTTTCAGATCGATCAGGGGCAGCGGGTAGGTCTGCTGGGCAAAAACGGCGCCGGCAAGTCCACGCTGTTCAAAATATTGATAGGAGAACTGGACTGCGACGAGGGCACCGTCACCATTTCGCCGGGTCACCGCATGGGTCTGATCTCTCAGATCCCGGTGTATCCGGAGGGGTACACCGTGGACGATGTGCTGCGCTCTGCCTTCGGGAGACTCCACGCCCTGACCGCTGAAATGGAGGAGCTGGCAGGCCGCATGGCGGCGGGGGAGACGGACCCGGCCATTTTGAAGCGCTATGGCAGTCTTTCCGAGCGGTTTGAGGTGTTCGGCGGATACGATACGGATGTGGCCATCAGCAAGGTGGCCAACGGCCTGTCCATTTCCGACGATATGCGGGGCCGGCTGTTCGACCAGCTTTCCGGCGGAGAAAAGACCCGGGTGAACCTGGGCCGCCTGATTCTGGAGGATACGGACATTCTGCTGCTGGATGAGCCTACCAACCATCTGGACCTTCACGCTACGGAGTGGCTGGAGGCCTATATCCAGAAATTCCGGGGTACCGTGGTGGCCATCTCCCATGACCGCTACTTTTTGGACCGCTCCGTGAACCGGGTCATTGAGATCGAAAACGGTAAAGCGGAGTTTTACTCCGGCAATTACAGCTTCTACGCAGTGGAAAAAGAACGCCGTTATCAGGAGCGGATGAAGCAGTACGAAAAGGAGCAGGCCAAGATCGCCCAACTGGAAAAGTCTGCGGAGCAACTGCGGATGTGGGCCTTCCAGGGCATGGACAAGACCTACCGCCGGGCCATCTCCATGGAGCGCCGCATTGAGCGGATGCGCACCACCGCCAAGCCCACCAAGGCCCGGAAGATGGACGCCCGCTTCACCGCCGCAGAGTTCCACGGGGACGAGGTGCTGGGAATCCGGAACCTGAGCAAGGCCTACGGCGAGAAGCCGCTTTTCGAGGGCATTTCCCTGAAGGTGGAGGGGGGCGAGCGCATCGCCCTCATCGGTGACAACGGCACCGGCAAATCTACCCTCATCAAGATGATCGCCGACGAGGTGTACCCGGACAGCGGGCGCATCCGGCTGGGGCCGCAGGTGAAGCTGGCCTATCTGCCTCAGATCATCCACTTTGACCACCCGGACTGGAATCTGGTGGAGAACATGATGGCGGCCAAGCGGGGCATCTCCGCCCAGTCCGCCCGGAACCGGCTGGCGGCTTATGACTTCCGGCGGCGAGCAGAGCCGCCTGCGGCTGTGTATGCTGATGGACGACGAGATCAACTTCCTGATTCTGGACGAGCCTACCAACCATCTGGACATTGCTTCCAGAGAGTGGATCGAGGAGGCGGTGGAGGCCTATGACGGCACGCTGCTGTTCGTCAGCCATGACCGGTACTTCATCAACCGCTTTGCCACCCGGATCTGGGAGGTGGCCAATGGCACCATTACCGACTATCCCATGGGCTTTGCTCAGTATCGGCAGGTGAAGGCACAGGAAGAATCGGAAAAAGCAGAAACAACAAAGCCTGTAAAGGAAAAAACAGTTACAGAAAAACCGGTTCGGGGCGACCGGGCGCAGCAGGCGGCACGGCGGCAGCTGACCATCTGCGAGCGGGAGATCGCCAAGGCGGAGGAGCGGATCGGGGCGCTGGACGCCGAAATGGAGGCCAACGCCTGCGACTATGAAAAGCTCAATGCGCTGGTGGCGGATAAGGACGCTGCCCAGGCGGAGCTGGATGCCCTGTACCTCCGCTGGGAGGAGCTCAGCGAAGCGGCAGGCGAGGCATAAGAAACAGAGGTGAAAACATGCGGGATGTACTCTGCATTTACTATTCCCGAACGGGGAATACCAAACGGGTGATGGAGACCATCGCCAAAGAAATGGACGCGGAGCTGTTGGCATTGACCGATGGCGTGGAGCGGAGCGGTCTGCGGGGTTGGCTCCGCAGCGGCATGGACGCCATGCGGAAGGACTGCCCTGACGTTCTGCCCTTTGAAACGGAACGGAAGCTGGAAAATTACCGGCTGGTCATCGTCGGTACCCCGGTGTGGGCCGGACGGTGCAGCAGCGTGATCCGCAGTTTCCTCAAAAACCACGGCGGAGAGCTGAACCGGGTGGCCTATGTGCTGACCCGGGGCAGCGAGCACCGCAGCGAGGATATTTACCGGCAGATGGATCAGTATACGGGAAAGCCCCATCAGGCGGCCACATCCCTGCGGGTGGGCCATGTGGGCCACACCTTCTGGCAGGAGGAGTTTCTCCGGCAGATCCGGGAACTGCTGGCGGAGGAGGAATAGCGACACTCCTTTTCAAATTTCAACATTTGAGAAAGGAGCACAGTCATGCTGGATAAATTAAAGGATCTGGACCTCCGGTATGAGGATCTGGAATCCCAGTTGGGCGATCCCCGGGTGTATGGCGACGCAGAGAAACTGCGTCAGGTAAACCGGGAATTGAAGGAGCTGCTGCCGGTGGTGGAGACCTACCGGGCTTATCAGGCGGCGGACAGCCGCCGCCGGGAGGCGGAGGAGCTGCTCCATGACCCGGAAATGAAGGAAATGGCCCAGGCCGAACTGGCGGAAGCCAAGGAAGAACTGGAACAGCTGAAGGAAAAGCTGACGATCCTCCTGCTGCCAAGCGACCCTAATGACAGCCGAAACGTGATCCTGGAGATCCGGGGCGGCGTGGGCGGCGAGGAAAGCGCCCTGTTTGCCCATTCCCTTCTGCGGATGTATACCATGTACGCTGAGAGCCACGGCTGGAAGCTGGAGATCGCCAGCATCAACGAAACGGAGCTTGGCGGCGTGAAGGACTGCTCTGCCGTTATTGAAGGGGACGGGGCCTGGTCCCGGCTGAAGTTTGAATCCGGCGTCCACCGGGTCCAGCGGGTGCCGGAGACGGAGTCCGGCGGCCGTATCCACACCAGCGCCGCCACGGTGGCGGTGCTGCCGGAGATGGAGCCGGTGGATGTGGAACTGAACCCCGCCGATATTGAAATGCAGGTCTACCGGGCCAGCGGCGCCGGCGGACAGCACGTGAACAAGACCTCCTCCGCCGTGCGGCTGATCCATAAGCCCACAGGCATGATCGCCGAGTGTCAGGAGGAGCGCAGCCAGTTTCAGAACCGGGAGAAGGCCATGCGCCTGCTGGCCTCCAGATTGTACGAGGCGGAGCGGGAAAAGCGGGAGAGCGCCTATGACGCGGAGCGCCGCAGTCAGGTGGGCAGCGGGGACCGTTCCCAGCGGATCCGCACCTATAATTTCCCTCAGGGACGGGTGACAGACCACCGCATCGGCCTGACGCTTTATAAGATCGACGCCATCATGGACGGCGCGCTGGACGAGCTGATCGACGCGCTGGTGACGGCGGATCGGGCAGAGAAGCTGAAACAGGGACAGGAAGCAGAGTGAGCATATTTTGAGAGCAAACGCCCGGCGGCGTTGAATATAAGATAATTCGAGGCGAGAAATGATGCATACACGATATTTTGACCTGCGGGACACCAAGGGTCAGCAAAAGATCATCGAGGATCAGATCTCCGCAGCGGCAGACATCCTGCGGCAGGGGGGACTGGTGGGAATTCCCACGGAAACGGTCTACGGTTTGGGCGCCAACGCATTGGACGCAGAGGCTGTCAACAAGATCTTCGAGGCTAAGGGCCGTCCGCAGGACAACCCTCTCATCATCCATATTCCGGGACCCCAGTGGCTGCCCCGGTACTGTGAGGACGTGCCGCCGCTGGCGTATACGCTGGCCCGGAAATTCTGGCCCGGTCCTCTGACCATGATCCTGAAGCGGAAGCCCATCGTGCCGGACGCCACCACGGCGGGACTGGACACCGTGGGCGTCCGGTGCCCGGACCATCAGGTAACGCTGTCCATCATCCGGGAGGCAGGCGTTCCCGTGGCCGCGCCCAGCGCCAATACCTCCGGCCGTCCCAGCTGCACCACTGCGGCAGACGTGATGGAGGATATGGAGGGCAAGATCGACGCCGTGGTGGATGGCGGCCCCTGTCAGGTGGGCGTGGAGTCTACCATTTTGGATCTGACCTGCACACCGCCCCGTCTGCTGAGACCCGGCGGACTGCCTTTGGAGGCATTGGAAGAGGTTGTCGGCCCCGTGGCGGTGGACAAGGCCGTAACGGAGCGGTTGAAGGACGGGGAGCAGCCCAAGGCTCCCGGCATGAAGTATCGCCATTATGCCCCCAAGGCTCCGGTGACTGTTGTCACCGGCCCGGCGGAAGCTTCTGCCCGGACTATTTTGCAGATGGTGAAGCCCGGTGACGGTGTCATCTGCTTTGATGAATTCGCGGAGCTGTTCAAGGAACAGGAAGTGGAATGTCTGGGACCCAGTCAGGATAAGCGGATCCAGGCCCAGCGGGTGTTTGACGCTCTGCGGGCCTTTGACAGCAAGGACGCGGCCCAGATCTATGCCCAGTGCCCGGACAGTCAGGGCCTTGGCCTTGCTATCAGCAACCGGTTGAAGAAGGCGGCGGGCTTCAAGACCATCGCCGCTGGACAGAAGCGGGTGGTCATTGGCATCACCGGCGGTACCGGCTCCGGTAAGACCAGCGCACTGGAGGCCATCCGGGATCTGGGCGGCCGGGTCATCGACTGCGACGAGGTGTACCATGAGATGCTCCGGGACAGCGCGGAGCTGCGCCATGCCATCGAGGTGAAATTCCACGGCGTGTTTAATTCCGACGGTACACTGGACCGTAAGAAGCTGGGTGAGCTGGTCTTTGAGAACAAGGAACGGATGGAGCAGCTCAATGAGGTCATTTATCGGTTCATCGTGCCGGAGGTACAGCGCCGCTGTCAGGCCGGCGAACTGGTGGCGGTGGACGCCATCAACCTGATCGAAAGCGGTGCGGAGGCCCTGTGTGACCGGACCGTGGCCGTCACGGCCCCGGCGGAGTTGCGGGTGCGGCGGATCATGGCCCGGGACGGCATTGACGAGCGCTATGCCCGTATGCGGATCTCCGCCCAGAAATCCGACGAATTCTACCGCGGTAAGTGCGACTATGAGCTCAGCAACACCGCTGAGACGCCGGAGGATTTCCGGGAGATCGCCAGAGATTTCTTCCGCCGCCTTATCGGAGAGCTCCGGGAGGAAAAGAACGAAGCCAGCCGGTAAACGACAGACAGGAGCCGCTAACGGCTACCCTGCCTTACCGTCGCGGAGAATTTACCACTTTATCGACAGTCTCGAAGGAGGATACTATGTCTGATAGCAACAAAGCATTGAAGGAAAAGCTGCTGAGCAGCCGTAAAAACGGCTTTGACCGTGTGGACGCGGCGGAGCTGGAGCAGATGGAAGCCTACTGCAAGGAATATATGGCGTTTCTGGATACAGGCAAGACCGAGCGTCTCTGCGCGGCGGAGACAGTCCGCCTCGCAGAGCAGGCCGGATACAAGCCCTTGGTCCGGGGACAGGCCTTGAAGGCCGGAGACAAGGTGTATGTCTGCAATCGCGGGAAGAGCGTGCTGCTGGCCCATATCGGCAGTAAGCCCATGAGCGAGGGGGCCCAGATCGCCGCCGCCCACATCGACTCTCCCCGGCTGGATCTGAAGCCTAACCCTCTGTATGAGGACAATGAGCTGGCCTATTTCAAGACCCACTACTACGGCGGCATCCGCAAATATCAGTGGGTGACCATCCCGATGGAGCTTCACGGCGTGGTGGCGCTGACGGATGGCACCACTGTCACAGTGAACATCGGCGGCGATGAAGGCGATCCCAAGCTGGTCATCACGGACCTGCTGCCCCATCTGGGTCAGGAGCAGAGCAAGAAGCCGCTGGCTGAGGGAATCGTGGGCGAACAGCTGAATCTGCTGCTGGGCAGCAAGCCCATCGGAGACGATGAAGGCTCCGACCGGGTGAAGCTGGCTGTGATGCAGCTTTTGAACGAGAAGTACGGCATCACGGAGGATGATTTCACCTCCGCTGAACTGGAAGCGGTGCCGGCTGTGAAGGCCACGGAGATCGGCCTGGACCGCTCCATGATCGGCTCCTACGGCCATGACGACCGCGTCTGCGGCTATGCCGCCTTGAAGGCATTGCTGGATCTGGACAAGACGCCTGCCAAAACCGCCGTCTGCGTGCTGGCGGACAAGGAGGAGATCGGCTCCGACGGTGTGACCGGTATGCAGTCCGCTGCCTTTGACACCTTTATGGAGGATCTGTGCGAGGCTCAGGGCGCGGCCCTGCGGGTGTGTCTGGAGAATTCCTTCTGCCTCAGTGCCGACGTGACGGCGGCCTACGATCCCAACTTCGGTGAGGTGTTTGAAAAGAAGAACGCCGCCTATCTGAACTACGGCATCGGCCTGTGCAAGTACACCGGCGCCCGTGGCAAGTCCGGCGCCAGCGATGCCAGCGCTGAGACGGTGGGCTATGTCCGGGGTATCTTTGACCGGGCCAAGGTCATCTGGCAGATCGCGGAGCTGGGCAAGGTGGACGCCGGCGGCGGCGGCACCGTGGCCATGTATATGGCCAACCGCAATATCACGACGCTGGACGCCGGCGTGCCGGTGCTGGCCATGCACGCCCCCTTTGAGGTGGTCTCCAAGCTGGACTGCTATGAGACATATAAAGGTATGAAAGCTGTTTACGAAGCGGAATAAAAGCTGTTTCAAAAGAGTTTGACGGCGAGAAAATATGGAAAAGGCAGGAGGGAAATCCGCTCCTGTCTTTTCATATATGACCTTTTTCAACAATTTGACCGTAAACGGCGGACAATTTAACGAAATTTTTCCAAATCCCACAAGGGTATCTTTGCCGTTTTCGGTTGCAAGCTGTTGGGAAAGCTGATAGAATAGAACTACTCAAAGACAAATGACCGTATGAGGTGGACGATATGGCGAGAAAAATCAAGTATTATCTGGTGGCGGCGGAGGCCCTGCCGGAGATCTTTATCCGGGTGGCGGAAGCCAAGCGGATGATGCAGACCGGCGAGGCGGACACGGTGGGCGCAGCCACAAAAATGGCCGGCATCAGCCGCAGCGCCTTCTATAAGTACAAGGACGCGGTGCAGCCCTTCAACGATATGAAGTCGGAGCATATCATTACGTTTTACACCCTGCTGAAGGATGTGTCCGGCACGCTTTCCAGCGTTCTGGGCGTGTTTGCCGCCTCCGGCGCCAACATCCTGACCATCAACCAAAGCATTCCCACCAACGGCTGCGCGGCCGTGACTATTTCCGCCGAGACCTCTGCTATGGAGAAGTCTCTGGAACAGCTGATCACCGATATTTCCGCATTGGACAACGTTATCAAATTCGAGATCCTGGCCGGATAAGGGAGGAGCAACGATGATCAAGATCGCAATTCTGGGGTTGGGTACAGTGGGGACCGGTGTTGTGAAGGTAGTAGAGGCCAACACAGCCCCCATCCAGCACAAGCTGGGCCAGCCGCTGTCCGTGAAAACGGCGCTGGTCCGGAAGCTGCGGGCCGACCCGTATCAGCACTTGATGACCGAGAATTTCCGGGAGATCGAACATGACGGCGAGATCCGGGTGGTGGTGGAGACCATCGGCGGCGTGGAGGCCGCCTATGAGTACACCCGCCGGTGCCTCATGGCAGGCAAGCACGTGGTCACAGCCAACAAGCAGCTTGTGGCGGAGCATGGCTGCGAGCTGCTGGAGCTGGCCCGGAAAAACCATGTGAATTACTTATTCGAGGCCAGCGTAGGCGGCGGCATCCCTGTGCTGCACCCCCTGACCCAGTGCATGGCGGCCAACCGCGTGGATGAGATCTACGGCATCCTGAACGGCACCACTAACTTCATCCTCACAAAGATGGTGAAGGAGGGCGCGTCATTTGCCGAGGCTTTGAAGCTGGCGCAGGAGAAGGGCTACGCGGAGGCGGACCCCACGGCGGACGTGGAGGGCATCGATGCCGGCCGCAAAATTTGTATTTTAGCGGATCTGGCCTTTGGACATCAGGTGGACCCGGCGCAGGTGCCCATGGAGGGCATTACCGGCATTGATCTGAAGGATGTGGAGATCGCCGGACGCCACGGCTACCGCATCAAGCTGCTGGGCCGCTGCCTGCGGCTGGAGGGCGGCCGCTGCACTGCGTATGTGGCGCCCCACCTGATCTCAGAAGAGAACCCCATGTCCGATGTGAACGATGTGTTCAACGCGGTGGTGGTCCGGGGCAACGCCACCGGCGAGGTCATGTTCTACGGCAAGGGCGCGGGTGAGCTGCCCACCGCCTCTGCCTGTGTAGCGGATGTGATCGAGTGTCTGCAGGAGGAGCGCCACCGGCCGGAGATCGGCTGGAGCGCCGATACCGGCGGCTTTGCCTCTCCGCTGACGCTGAAGAACCGTTGGTATTTCCGAGTGGGAACGGATACCCTTCCGGAGGCCTTACATAGCGCAAAGGTGCTGGAACAGGACACGGAGACCGCCTTTATTACGCCGCCCATCACCGGCACGGATGCGGAGCGGCTGGCGGCTTACCTGCCCACGCTGGCAAAGATGCGGGTGCTGGATTGATTCCCCAATCCCGGCTTCCCGCGTATGATGGAGTGGACCCTGCTGCCGGTCGGTAAAATTTCAATGGACTGGCGGCAATCTGAAGCAAAGAGGGAACAACCATGAGCTTGATCGTACAGAAATTCGGCGGCAGCAGTGTGCGGGACGCACAGCGGATCCGCAACGTTGCCGGTATCATTGCGGAAACTTATTTGGAGGGCAACGATGTACTGGTGGTGCTTTCCGCACAGGGAGACACCACGGATGACCTCATTGCCAAGGCGGAGGAGATCAATTCCCATCCCTCCAAGCGGGAAATGGATATGCTGCTGGCCACAGGCGAGCAGATCTCCGTAGCCCTGTGTGCTATGGCACTGGAATCCATGGGCCTGCCCTGCGTGTCCCTGACCGCCTGGCAGGTGGGGATCCAGACCACCGCCGTCCACGGGGACGCCCGGATCAAGCGGATCGATTCCGAGCGGGTCCAGGCGGAGCTGGATCAGCACAGGATCGTACTGATCACGGGCTTTCAGGGAATGGATCGGGCCGGGGATGTTACGACCCTGGGCCGGGGCGGCAGCGACACCAGCGCTGTGGCGCTGGCGGCGGCGTTCCGGGCCAAACTGTGCCAGATCTACACGGATGTGGACGGTGTTTACACTGCGGACCCCCGAATCGTGCCCAACGCCAGACATCTGGACGAGATCACCTATGATGAAATGCTGGAGCTGGCGTCTCAGGGGGCCGGCGTGCTCCACAACCGCAGCGTGGAGCTGGCGAAGAAGTTCCGGGTGGATCTGGAAGTGCTCTCCAGTCTGGAGAGAAAGCCCGGAACCAAAGTGAAGGAGGTCACAAAAGTGGAAAAGACGACCATCGCCGGTGTGGCGAAGGATACCAGCATCGCACGGATCGCACTGATCGGGCTGCGGCACAATCCCGGCGTCGCGTTTCAGGTGTTTGATCTGCTGAGCAAGCATAACATCAATGTGGACCTCATTTTGCAGTCCATTGGCCGGGAGGACAGCAAGGATATTTCCTTTACTGTTCACGAAAAGGATCTGGAGGATGCTCAGGAGATCCTGACAGAAAATCAGGAGGTTCTGTGCTTTGACCATATCGAGGTGGACGGCAACATCGGTAAGGTCTCCATCGTGGGTGCGGGCCTGATGACCAACTGCGGCATGGCCGCCCGGATGTTTGAGGCGCTGTATGAGGCGGGCATCAACATCCAGATGATCAACACCTCTGAGATCCGGGTCTCCGTCCTGCTGGACGAGGGGGACGTGGACCGGGCAGTCCGGGCCATCCACGCCAAATTCTTTGACGAAATCTGAGTGATATAGCGGAACACGGGGAAGCCGGTATGGGTTCCCCGTGTCCCTTTGACTGTTTGGAAATCATTAAATAAGCCGCATCAAGCGGCGGAATGGAGATAGGTATGAACGCAATTGTAACCGTGATCGGAAAGGACAAGGTGGGCATCATCGCCGCCGTGTGCATCAAGCTGGCGGAGATGAACGTCAACGTGCTGGACATTTCCCAGACCATTCTGGACGGCAAGTTCACCATGGTCATGGCGGTAGATGCCGCCAATGCCAACGTGGGCTTTGAGGAACTGGCTGCCCAGCTCCGGGAGCTGGGGGAGGGGATGGAACTGTCCATCCGCATCCAGCGGGAAGAAATTTTCGATGCCATGCACAGAATATAAGGAGAGAGAACGATGCTGAATCAAAAAGAGATCCTCTCTACCATCGCCATGATCGACCAGCAGCACTTGGACATCCGCACCATCACCATGGGTATTTCCCTCCTGAGCTGCTGCGATCCCGATGCGAAGAAGGCGTGCGACAAGATCTACGAGAAAATCACCCGGTATGCGGAAAAGCTGGTCAAGACCGGCGAGGACATCCAGCATGAATTCGGGATCCCCATTGTGAACAAGCGGATCTCCGTGACCCCCATGGCTCTGGTGGCCGGAGCCAGCGAGACGGAGGACTATGTACCCTTCGCAATGGCGCTGGACCGGGCGGCAAAGACCTGCGGCGTCAACTTTATCGGCGGTTATTCCGCACTGGTGCAGAAGGGAATGACCCTTGCCGACGAAAAGCTGATCCGCTCCATTCCGGAGGCCCTGGACCGGACAGAGCTGGTGTGCTCCAGCATCAACGTTGGCTCCACCCGTGCCGGCATCAATATGGATGCCGTGAAGCTCATGGGCCGCATCATTAAGGATACCGCCGCCCGGACGGCAGACCGGGACGGCCTTGGCTGCGCCAAGCTGGTGGTGTTCTGCAACGCCGTGGAGGACAACCCCTTCATGGCCGGCGCCTTCCACGGCGTGGGCGAGGCAGAACGGGTCATCAACGTGGGCGTTTCCGGTCCGGGCGTGGTGTACCATGCCTTGCAGTCCGTGAAGGGCCAGCCCCTTGACATGGTAGCGGAAACCGTGAAAAAGACGGCGTTTCAGGTGACCCGCATGGGCCAGCTGGTGGCTAAGGAGGCCAGCAGCCGTCTGGATGCCCCCTTCGGTATCGTGGACCTGAGCCTGGCTCCTACCCCGGCTATTGGCGACTCCGTGGCCCGTATTCTGGAGGAAATGGGCCTTGAGGTCTGCGGCACCCACGGCACCACCGCTGCACTGGCCCTGCTGAACGATGCTGTGAAGAAGGGCGGCGTCATGGCGTCCTCCTCCGTGGGCGGACTGTCCGGCGCCTTTATCCCTGTCAGCGAGGACGAGGGCATGATCGCCGCCGCCAAGGCGGGGACCTTGTGCGTGGATAAGCTGGAGGCCATGACCTGCGTTTGCTCCGTGGGTCTGGATATGATCGCCGTGCCCGGCGACACCTCGGCGGAGACCATCTCCGCCATCATCGCGGACGAGGCGGCCATCGGCATGGTGAACAACAAGACCACCGCCGTCCGCCTGCTGCCCACCCCCGGCAAGAACGTGGGCGACACGGTGGAAATGGGCGGCCTGCTGGGCAGTGCTCCGGTGATGCCGGTGCACAAGGAGTCCAGCGCCGACTTCATCCAGCGGGGCGGCCGCATCCCGGCCCCGCTCCACAGCCTGCGGAACTGATTTGAATAGTTGAACAGCAAACCCCCGCCGTAGTCATACGGCGGGGGGTTTTGGCAAAAATCAGCGGTTTGCGGAACAAAAACGCTCTGGAAATGGGAATTGAAACCGGTCAGCTTTCCTTTTTGAAACACCGTATCAGTCCCGCAATGGCGAAAGCCAGTCCCACAAGGCTGATAAGATCGGAGGGGAGACTGCCGAGGATGGGGAGCCAGGGAGAGAGCGGGGCATACAGCATCAGCATACCGGCAAACAGGATCAGCGCGATCCCCTGTAACTGATTTTTTATCTAAAAACTCCTTTCTGCTACAAAACGGGGCGGGCTTATGCCTGCTCCGCAAATTTTTTCTTGTCCCGGTCGATCTGCTTCTGGTAGCGGTCCTGTTCGGAAAAGACACAGCCGCAGTACTTCTGCATATAAAAGCCAAGCTCTCTGGCCCGCTGATTTCCTGCCCGGAAATTGGGCCGGAAATCCCGGTAGAGAAATTCCACGCCGTACTGCCGGGCGTATTTCTCCGCCGCGGCCTTGATGCCGTCGTGATCCTGATAGAGACTGGCCAGCAGGGTGGAGGTAAAGGACTCATAGCCGTGCTCCGCCGCGTACCGGGCCGTTTCCTCCAGCCGGTGCTGATAACAGTAGGTGCAGCGGTGGTCAATATCGCTTGCAACGTGCTCGACAAACGTTCTAAGACCGTAGTCCTCATCTACAATGACCTGCATTTCAATGGTGGGGGCGTAGGCCAGCAGACAGTCCCGCCGGGCTTCATATTCTTTCCATGGATGAATGTTCGGGTTGTACCAAAAGGCTACCGGTTCGATCCCTTCGGCCCGGAGCGGATCGATACAGCTGAGGGAGCAGGGGGCGCAGCAGGTGTGCATCAAAACAGATGTCATAACGGAAACTTCCCTTCTGAAAAAGCATGTTTTTTATAGTATAACATAGGTTGTCAAATGAAGAAAGTCTAAGGAAGTAACCGATTTCTTAACGGAATATTCACGAAAATTCCATGTTTTTTACATTGAGAATTACGGCGGAGAAACGTAAAATATTGGTAATAAGCTAAAGTGGGGCTGAAAGGCCCCTAAAGGAGGAACTCCCCTTGCGGGTCGGACTTGATGTAGGCTCCACCACCATCAAATGCGTGGTGTTGGATGACCGGAACAACTTGATATACCATACATACGAGCGGCATTACAGCCATATTGTAGAGAAATCCGCAGAGCTTCTACGGCGGGTAGCGGAGCGTTGCGGCCGGGAGGCGGTGTTTGCCATCTCCGGCTCTGCCGGCATGGGCATGGCGGAGAGCGTAAAGGCTCCCTTTGTGCAGGAGGTGTTCGCTACCCGGGTGGCGGCCAACCGTCTGGCACCGGGGACGGACGTTATCATCGAATTGGGCGGCGAGGATGCCAAGATCCTCTTTCTGACCAACGGTATGGAGGTCCGGATGAACGGCTCCTGCGCCGGCGGCACCGGGGCCTTCATCGACCAGATGGCCACGCTGCTGAAAATGGGCGCGGAGGAGATGGACAAAGCCGCCCAGACAGCGGAAAAGACCTACACCATCGCCGCCCGCTGCGGCGTGTTTGCCAAGAGCGACATCCAGCCCCTCATCAATCAGGGGGCCAAATCCGCCGACATCGCCAAGAGCATCTATCAGGCGGTGGTGAATCAGACCATCGCGGGTCTGGCGCAGGGACGGCCTATCAAGGGCCACGTTCTGTATCTGGGCGGGCCGCTGACCTTTTCCAAGTGTCTGCGGCAGAGCTTCGACGAGACCTTGGGCGTCACCGGAACCTGTCCGGAGAACAGCCTGCTGTTTGTGGCCCTGGGCGCGGCGTTTTACGCCGAGGAATCGTGGGACCTGCTGAAAACGGCGGAGCTGTTGGAGCAGCGCGGCATGTCGGAGACCTACCGCTCCCAGCCGCCCCTCTTTGAAAATCAGGCGGAATATGACGCGTTCAAAGCCCGTCACGCCAAGGCGGCGGTGCCGCAGGCGGACTTCCCGACGGACTACGCCAAGCCCGTCCACATCGGCATCGATTCAGGCTCCACCACGGTGAAGGTGGCGGTCATCGACGAGAACGCGGAGCTGCTGTTCACCGACTACCGGCCCAATCAGGGGGACCCCATTGCCCTGCTGAAAACCGTGCTGCTGGGGTTATATGAGAGCCATCCCAAGCTGAACGTGGCGTCCGTCACCACCACCGGCTACGGCGAGGATTTGGCCAAGGCCGCCTTCCACGCGGATTTCGGCGTAGTGGAGACCGTCGCCCACTTTACCGCCGCCAAGCATTTTATGCCGGATGTGGACTTCATCATCGACATCGGCGGTCAGGACATGAAGTGCTTCAAGATCGAAAACGGCGCCATCAGCGACATTTTCCTCAACGAAGCCTGTTCTTCCGGCTGCGGCAGCTTTTTGCAGACCTTCGCCCAGGCGTTGGGCTACGATGTGAAGGACTTTACGAAGCTGGGCCTGTTTGCGGACCGGCCCGTGGATCTGGGCAGCCGGTGCACGGTGTTTATGAACTCCAGTGTGAAGCAGGCCCAGAAGGACGGCGCCTCCGTGGAAAACATCTCCGCGGGACTGTCCATCTCTGTGGTGAAAAACGCCATCTACAAGGTGATCCGGGCCTCCTCGCCGGAGGAGCTGGGCCGTCATGTGGTGGTGCAGGGGGGCACGTTTTATAACGAGGCCGTTCTCCGGGCCTTTGAAAAGGAGATGGGGGTGGAGGTCATCCGCCCCAACATCGCGGGCCTCATGGGAGCCTACGGCGCGGCCCTGTACGGCATGAAAAAGGCTGTCAAGGGAAACCACAGTACACTCCTGACAGAGCCGGAGATGCGGGCGTTCCATCGGGAAACAGAGAGCCGCAGCTGCGGCCAGTGCGGCAACAACTGCCAGCTGACCGTCAATACCTTCTCCGACGGCGGACGGCTCATCAGCGGCAACCGCTGTGAGCGGCCCATCACCGGCAAAAAGGACGATGATCGCTGGAATCTGTATGAATATAAGCGGCAGCTGCTTTTAGGCTACAAGCCGGGGGAGAACCGGCGGGGGCGGATCGGCCTGCCCCTTTGCCTGAACTTCTGGGAGCTGTATCCCTTCTGGCACACGTTCTTCACGAAGCTGGGCTTCCAGGTGGTCCACAGCCCCATGTCCAGTCGAAAGCTGTATCTGGAGGGGCAGGGGAGCATCCCCAGCGACACCGCCTGCTTCCCGGCGAAGCTGGCCCACGGCCACATTGAATTTCTGGCCAAGCTGGGGCTGGACGCCATTTTCTACCCCTGCATGACCTACAACATCGACGAGGGTCTGGGCCAGAACCACTACAACTGCCCGGTGGTGGCCTACTACCCGGAGGTTCTGGCGGGCAACTGCGACTGTCTGAAGAACACGAAATTCATTTATGACTATGTGGGCATCCACCGGCCCCACGATTTCACAAAGAAGATGACCGCCGTGATGGAGCGGGAGTTTGGCCCCATTCCCCACGGAGAGATCAAGGCGGCGGTAGAGGCGGCCTACGGAGAATATGAGCGTCACATGAAGCAGATCCGGGAGAAGGGTGCGGAGATCATGGCCGCCGCCCGGAAGGAGGGGCGCCGGATCATCGTTCTGGCAGGCCGGCCCTACCATGTGGACCCGGAGGTCAATCACGGCATCGATACCCTCATCACCCAATTCGGCGCGGCAGTCATCACGGAGGATTCCGTTTCTCAGCTGACAGATCCGTTCAAGACCACGGTGCTGAACCAGTGGACGTATCACGCCCGGCTCTATGCGGCGGCGAAGTACTGCTGCTCCCAGCCGGATATGGATCTGGTGCAGCTTGTGAGCTTTGGCTGCGGCGTGGACGCCATCACCACCGACGAGACCCGGGAAATTTTGCGGGAGGGCGGCAAGCTGTATACCCAGCTGAAAATTGATGAGATCACCAATCTGGGCGCGGTACGCATCCGTTTGCGGAGCCTGTTTGCGGCGTTGGAGGAACAGGAGGAGACCTGATATGGAACAGACCTATCCCCGGTTTACACCGGACATGAAAAAGACCCATAAAATTCTCATTCCCAATATGGCACCGGTGCAGTTCCGCATTCTGGCAGCCAGCATGGAGAACCATGGCTATCAGGTGGAGCTGCTGGGCAACTGCGGCGAGCGGGTGGCGGAGCTGGGACTGAAATACGTCCATAATGACACCTGCTATCCGGCGCTGCTGGTCATCGGCCAGTTTTTGGACGCACTGGATTCCGGCAAGTATGATCTGGACCACACCGCCCTTATCATCACCCAGACCGGCGGCGGCTGCCGGGCGTCCAACTACATTTTCCTGCTGCGGAAGGCTCTGGAAAAGGCGGGCTACGGCAATATCCCCGTGCTGAGCCTGAACTTCTCCGGTCTGGAAAAGGACAGCAGTATGCCCATGGATCTGAAATTCATGCGGCAGGCTCTGGCTGCCATCTACTACGGTGACCTGCTGATGACCCTCCGGGCCCAGACCCAGCCCTATGAGCTGGAAGCTGGGGCTGCGGAGCGGCTGCAAAACAAGTGGCTGGACATTCTCTGCGATGAGGTCCGCCACGATAAGGGCTATTCCGGCCGGGAAATGAAGGCCGTCATGCCGAAGATCGCGGCGGAGTTTGCCGCCATCCCGGTGCGGCGGGTGCCCAAGGTCAAGGTGGGCGTAGTGGGGGAGATCTACGTCAAATATTCCCCCTTAGGCAATAACGAACTGGAAAAGTTCCTGGCTTCTCAGGACTGCGAAGTGAACCTGCCGGGGCTGATGGGCTTCGTGCAGTACTGCGCCTACAACATGGCGGAGACCGTGCGGCTCTACGGCGGCTCTCTGGTGGAGAAAACCGCTGCGGAAGCGGCACTGGCCCTCATCGCGGGCATGGAGAAGGTCATCATCAAGACCCTCAAGGACGCAGGCTACCATGCCCCCATGCCCTTCAGCGAGCTGATCAAGCTGCCGGAGCAGAGCCACACCATCGGCATGGGCTGCAAAATGGGCGAGGGATGGCTGCTGACGGCGGAAATGCTGGAGCTGGTGCGCTCCGGGTATGAGAACATCGTCTGCGCCCAGCCCTTCGGCTGCCTGCCCAACCACATCTGCGGCAAGGGCATGGTGAATAAGATCCGGGAGCTGTACCCGGAGGCCAACATCACCCCTATCGACTACGATCCCAGCGCCACGCGGGTCAATCAGGAGAATCGGATCAAGCTGATGCTGGCGGTGGCAAGAGAACGCCTGTCGGAGCGGCGGGAGCCGCCTGCCGACTTGCCGAAGGTCCGGACGTCTGTATCTGCCAAGCTTACCAAACCCAAGTCCCTGTGCGCAAATATCTGATTTTGAAGAGAGTCGCTTCGGCGGCTCTCTTTTTTGCTGCTTACAGGGGACCGGACAGACAAAATTGATGGAATTTGGTTGACCGGGCAAGATAAAAAAGGTATAATAAAATGATTTATTATGAGAAAGTATGTCCCTCGGTGCTTTGCGGGACATGGAGGAGGAACCATCTATGTGGATCGCGGATCAATGGCAGGATTATGAGCTGCTGGACTGCGGCGGCGGTGAAAAGCTGGAACGCTGGGACAAGCAGTATCTGGTGCGCCCGGACCCTCAGGCCATCTGGGAAACGCCCCGGCGTCTGCCGGAGTGGAAACGGGCCAACGCCCGGTATCTCCGCAGTCAGACCGGCGGCGGACACTGGGAGAAAAGGGCGCTGCCGGAAAGCTGGCAGGTGCATTATAAGGATCTGACCTTCCAGGTCAAGCCCATGAACTTCAAGCATACGGGTCTGTTCCCGGAGCAGGCGGTGAACTGGGATTTTGTCATGGACAAGATCCGCAAGGCCGACCGTCCTATTCGGGTGCTGAACCTGTTCGCCTATACCGGCGGCGCTACGGTGGCCTGTGCCAAGGCCGGCGCCACTGTCTGCCATGTGGACGCGGCCAAGGGCATGGTGGCCTGGGCCAAGGACAACGCCCGGCTCTCCGGTCTCTCCGACGCGCCCATCCGCTGGATCGTGGACGACTGCGCCAAGTTCGTGGAGCGGGAGATCCGCCGGGGCAAGACCTATGACGCGATCATCATGGACCCGCCCAGCTACGGCCGGGGTCCCGGCGGCGAGGTCTGGAAGCTGGAGGAGAGCCTGTACCCCTTTGTGAAGCTCTGCGCCGGGGTTCTGTCGGACAAGCCGTTGTTCGTGCTCATCAACTCCTACACTACAGGTCTGGCCCCCAGTGTGCTGGGGTATCTGCTGCACCTGCTGGTGGCGGAGAAGTACGGCGGCACCGTCAGTTGGGACGAGCTGGGTCTGCCGGTGACGGCTACCGGCATGGCGCTGCCCTGCGGCGCCACCGGACGATGGTTTTCTGAGTAATAAACAGATAAACAAGGAGCGGCTATGTTAAAAACGAAGAATAAGCATCTGCGGTATGTGATCACATTTTTTGCGGTCTTGTGTTCTTCGCTGCTGCAGACGTTTGTGATCGAAAGCTTTGTCCATTCCGCCGGACTGCTTTCCGGCGGCTTTACAGGCGTTGCTATTTTGATCGACCGGGCGGCATCGCTTTACGGCGGGTCCATCTCCACTTCTCTCGCACTGGTGGCGCTGAATCTGCCGGTGGCGGTGCTCTGCTACCGGAGCATCAGCCCGAGATTCACGCTTTTTTCCCTTCTGCAAGTGGGCATGACCAGCTTATTCCTGAAATACTTCTCTCTGCCGCCGATTTTTGACGATATTCTGCTCAGCGCGGTGTTCGGCGGCTTCCTTATGGGCATCAGCATCGTGCTGGCCCTGAAGGGAAACGCCTCCACCGGCGGCACGGACTTTATCGCGCTGTATGTCTCCAATAAGACCGGAAAATCCATCTGGTCCTATGTTTTCATGTTTAACGCCTGTATTTTGTGCATCTTTGGCTATCTGTTCGGCTGGCTGTACGCGGGCTACTCCATCCTGTTTCAGTTTATCTCCACAAAGACGGTGGAGACCTTCCACCACCGCTACGAACGGCTGACGCTTCAGATCACCACCCAAAAGGCAGAGGAGATCATGGCGGCCTATGTGAGCGGGTGCCGGCATGGAATGTCCTGCGTGAAGGCGGTGGGCGGATACAGCCATAAGGATATGAGCGTCCTGCACACTGTGATCTCCAGCTATGAGGAGAGTGACATCGTGCACCTGATCTTGCAGGTGGACCCCCATGCGATCATCAACGTGCTCCGCACGGAAAACTTCTACGGCGGCTTTTACCGGGCCCCGTTGGATTGAATATCAAGTTAAATGAGGGAACCGATCCATGGATATGATCGAAACAAAGGCTCTGGAATTCGCCTATCCGGCGGAGGAAGGGGAGAAGCCGGTCCTGGCCCTGCGGGGCGTGGACACGGCCATTGAAAAGGGTAGCTTTGTGGTGGTGCTGGGGCATAACGGCTCCGGCAAATCCACCTTTGCCAAAAGCCTGAACGCCATTTTGCTGCCCTGCGGCGGCAAGGTGTATGTGGAGGGCATGGATACGCAGGACGAGGCGTGTCTGCTGGAGATCCGCCGCCGGGTGGGCATGGTGTTCCAGAATCCGGACAACCAGATCGTCGCCAACGTGGTGGAGGAGGATGTGGCCTTCGCCCCGGAGAATTTAGGCGTGGCCTCAGAGGAGATCCGCCGCCGGGTGGACGATGCCCTGGCCGCCGTGGATATGACGGCCTTTATGACCCACGCGCCCCATCCCCTCTCCGGCGGCCAGAAGCAGCGGATCGCCATCGCCGGCGTCATCGCCATGGAGCCGGAGTGCATCGTACTGGACGAGGCCACCGCCATGCTGGACCCCGTCGGGCGGCAGGAGGTGCTTTCCGCCGTTCATAAGCTGAACCGGGAGAAGGGCATCACCGTGGTGCTCATCACCCACCACATGAACGAGGCGGAGGAGGCAGACCGGGTCATCGTCATGGATGACGGCCGCATCGCGCTGGACGGCACCCCCAAGGAGGTCTTTACCCAAGTGGAGCCGCTGCGGACCATGGGCCTGACGGTGCCAGACACGGTGGACTTGCTGGACCGTCTGCGGAAGGACGGGCTGGACGTACCCCTGGACGCTTTAACGGTGGACGAATGTGCGGCTGCCATTACCGCGGCTCTGGCGAAGAATTGACGGAGGACAGAAGGATTGGAACCGATTCTACAGGTAAAAGACCTGACACATACCTATGGCGCCGGAACGCCGTTCCAGCGCAGTGCCGTGGAGCACATGAGCTTTGATGTGAACGAGGGAGAATTCTTAGGGATCATCGGTCATACCGGCTCCGGCAAATCCACCCTGATCCAGCATCTGAACGGTCTGCTCCAGCCAACGGCAGGAGAGATCCTGCTGCGGGGGAAGAATATCTGGGCGGAGCCGAAAAAGATCCGGGAGGTTCGCTTCAAGGTGGGTCTGGTGTTCCAGTACCCGGAATATCAGCTGTTTGAGGAAACAGTGTACAAGGACATCGCTTTCGGCCCCGCTAATCAGGGAAAAACCGGGGACGAGCTGGATCACGCCGTCCGGGAGGCCGCCAAGTTAGTGGGTATCCGGGACGATCAGCTGGAAAAATCCCCCTTTGAGCTGTCCGGCGGACAAAAGCGCCGGGTGGCGCTGGCGGGCGTACTGGCCATGGAGCCGGAGGTGCTGGTGCTGGACGAGCCCACAGCGGGCCTTGACCCGGCAGGCCGGGAAAACCTTATGGCCAACATCCGGGACTACCACCGCAACAAGGGAAAAACCATTATTTTGGTGAGCCACAGCATGGACGAGATCGCCCGGAACGTGGATCGCATTCTGGTGCTGAAAAACGCCCATGTGCTGATGCAGGGAACACCCGCGGAGGTGTTCGCCCGGGGCGAGGAACTGCTCTCCGCCGGTCTGGACGTGCCGCAGATCACCCGGATCGCTATGGAGTTGAAGCGTCGGGGCGTGGACATCGACCCGGCTGTTTATACGGTGGAGGCGCTGGAGCATCAGCTCCTTGCCCTGCGGAAGGGGGGAGCGGGATGCTGAAGGACATTACCTTAGGCCAGTATTTCCCGGGAAATTCCATCGCCCATAAGCTGGACCCCCGGACGAAAATCTTGCTGGTGACGCTGTACATCATCGCGCTGTTCAGCGCCAAGGGCTGGATGGGCTACGCTGTCATGGCGGTGACGCTGGCCGCGTGCGTGAAGGTGTCCCATGTGGGCCTGCGGGCGCTGGTGCGGGGCCTGAAGCCCCTGGTATTCATCATCGCGTTCACAGGCATCCTCAATATGTTCTTCACGCCGGACACCCACTACCTCTGGGAGTGGGGCATCCTCCGGGTCTCCGTGAAGGGTATTGAAAACGCGCTGTTCATGGTCATCCGCATCATGCTGCTGGTGATGGGGACATTTCTGATGACCTACACCACCAGCCCCATCCGCCTGACGGACGGACTGGAATCCCTGCTGAACCCCCTGAAAAAGATCCATGTCCCCGTTCACGAGCTGGCCATGATGATGGCCATTGCCCTGCGGTTCATCCCCACGCTGATCGAGGAAACGGACAAGATCATGTCCGCCCAGAAGGCTCGTGGCGCGGACTTCGACAGCGGGAACATTTTCCAGAAGGCCAAGGCGCTGGTGCCCATTTTGGTGCCTCTGTTTATCAGCGCCTTCCGCCGGGCGGACGAACTGGCGACGGCTATGGAGTGCCGCTGCTACCACGGCGGCGAGGGCCGCACCAAGCTCCACGTTCTGAAATACCAGCGGCGGGACTACGTCGCGCTGGCGGGCGGCGTGGTCATTCTGGCGCTGGTGGTGGTCCTGCGGAGACTTGGCACATAAAACTGAAAAAACGTTGCAACACAAACGCTGTAAAGGGAAAATGCTTTGCGCGAAAGGAGCGGTCTTATGAAGAAAAACTGGTTTCAGATCCTCTCTCTGGCACTGAACGCGGTGCTACTGATTGCTCTGCTTATGACCCGGGCGGAGCTGGTAGATACGCAGACGATCCTGAAAAGTCAGTTGGACGGTATCGCATGGCGGCTTTCCGATATGGATGAGCGGATCACGAACCTGTCCGCGAAGCAACGGGAGCAGACGGAGGATCTGTCGGATTTTTCCTTTGAACCCACCGGCCTTGACCCGGAAAGTCATACGCTGCAAGCCGACATGAGCATCACCCTCCGCCGTTGGACGGCGGACACGGAGGTGACGCTGGTGGTGACCCAGAACGGCCAGACCACGGAGCTGCCTATGTCCGGGAGCGGCGGCGTGTTCACCGCCCCGGTGAACTTGCCGGTGGAACAGACCGGCGAAGTGTCCTTCGCGGCGAATATCACCGCCGGCGGTCAGACCAGCCGGGAGGAGGTCACCAGTTACAGTGACCTTGCCATGCTGCTGCCCCTGACGAATGACGGCAGCGGTTATGGCGATCCCACTTATCGGGGAGGGAGCTTGCAGCTTCAATATGATGTGGGCATCAGAAAGCAGTACGGTACAGAAGTGATCGACCCTGTTTTTCAGGTGCTGAAAAACGGAGAGACCGTCCAGACCCTTCCGGTAAAGATTTCGGAGTCTACTTTCAGCAGCGATCCCGATGTGGTCTACTATACCCCAGCTTCGGAGGAGGGCGGCTTCGCGGTCTCCTGCCAGCCGGAGGACACCGTGGAGCTGCACCTGCTCTGCCGGGACAGCTTCGGCCTTTCCTATGATTTTACCGTCTGCACCTATGAGATCGATCAGGATGGGACGATGGCGGAAGAGGTCTGGCCGGATACGGATTACAACGTGCGCGTTTTCTGGGAAAAATAACACGGCTGATGCCGCTAAAGGAGCCAATATGCGTAATATCGCACTGAAACTGATGTATAATGGAACGGCCTACCACGGCTGGCAGGTGCAGAAAAACGCCGTCACCGTCTGCGAGACGCTGCAAAAGGCGTTGGAGAAGATCACCGGCGCCCCGGTGCACCTCACCGGCTGCGGCCGGACGGACGCCGGGGTTCACGCGGAGCGGTACATCGCCAACTTCCGCACGGAGAGCCGGATTCCGCTGGAACGGCTGCCCTTTGCCGTCAACACCCACACGCCGGAGGACATTGCCGTCAGCGAGGCGCTGGAGGTGGCGGAGGATTTCAACGCCATCGGTTCCTGTCTGAAAAAGGAGTATACTTACCGCATTTACAATTCCCGGGTGAAGAATCCGTTTTATGTCAACCGGGCATATTTCTACCCCAAGCGTCTGGACGAGGAATTTCTGAACCGGGCGGCCCATCAGTTCGTGGGCACCCACGATTTCGCGGCAGTCCGCAGCGTGGGCACGGAGACAAGGACCACTGTCCGCACGATCTACTGGTGCGACGTGACCCGCAGCGGGGAGCTGCTGGAACTGAAGGTCTGCGCCGACGGCTTCCTCTATAACATGGTGCGGGCCATCACCGGCACGGTGCTTTACGCCGCCGAGGGAAAGTTCCTGCCGGAGGATATTCCGGCCATCCTGGAAAGCCGGGACCGGACACTGGCGGGACCCACAGTGCCGCCGGGGGGACTGTACCTGACAAGACTTTGGTATGAGGATGAACGGCTCAATGGCTGAAAATATGACAAAAGACATTTGGAATGACGATGACGGAGCCAAGGAACCGCCGAAAAAGCGGCGTATGCTGCGGAAGTTCCTGATTTTCCTGCTGGTGCTCATCGCTGTGCTGGGCCTCGTGCTTGTGGCGGCGTGGCGGGACGGCACCGGGTTCGACGCTCTCCGCCGGTATTTTGCCTACGGTACGGAAGCGGTGGGCGGGGAAAAGACCGTCTACCGCTACGATACAGACAATACCAACCGCTTCGCCCGGGTAGGGACCGGCTCACTGGTCATCCTGTCGGATACGTCCCTGCGGCTGCTGGGACCTGACGGCAGCGAGGTGTGGAGCGCCAACGTGAAGATGAACGCTCCGGCGCTTGGACAGGGGGGCGGTCTGGCCGTAGCCTATGACATCGGCGGCACGGCCCTCTACGTGCTGGACGAGACCGGGCCCCGGCTGGAGCTGACCTCCGACGGGCCGCTGGTCTCCGCCAATCTCAACAGCTCCGGGATGCTGGCCGTGACCACCCAGATCAGCGGCACCAAGGGTCATGTGGACGTGTACGGCGCCGATATGCAGGTGCTGTTTGCCTTCAACGCCCACCGCCGCTTTGTGGCGGATGCCTGCGTGACGGAGGACGGCGGCTATTTGGCCGCTGTGACCATGGGGCAGGCGGACAGCGTGTTTATCAGCAATCTGGTGATCTACGATTTGACCCAGGAGGACCCCGTGGCGGACTACTCTGTGCCGGACGGTCTGGTGACGGCCATGACAGGCCGGGGAGATCGGATCCTCACCGTCACCGATACCTGTCTGGCGGTAGGGAATACCGCCGGAAAGCTTCTGGGCACCTATTCCTACAACGGTGAGTACCTCCGGGAATATGACCTCGGAGGCGAGGACTACACGGTGCTGCAGCTGAACCGGTATCAGTCCGGCAGTGTGGGACGGCTGGTGACGGTGGATGATGACGGCGAGGAGATCGCCAGTTTGGATGTTGCGGAGGAAGTCCGGGACGTTTCCGCCTGCGGGCGGTATCTCTCCGTGCTGTACGCGGACCGTCTGGTGGTCTACAACCGTCAGTTACAGGCCTATGCTACCCTCCACGGCCCGGAGCACACCCGCGAGGTGCTGACCCGGGCGGATGGCTCCGTTCTGATGATCGGTGCGGATTCCGCAGAACTGTTTCTGCCATAAAAGGCAGGATTTACAGCGATGTTTACAAATTGTTTTCACGGTGAAAGGTAGGCAAGTCCCATGACACCTGCTATAATATTAGACGTTCTGATTGCGGCACTTTTGATCGCCGCAGCTTTGCGGGGCTGCTGGCGGGGGCTGTTCCTGTCCCTATCTGGCATCCTTGTTCTGATCGCGGCCATGATCGGCGCAAATCTGGGGGCGAAGGCCCTGACCCAGCCGGTCTCCGATTGGGTGACGCCAAAAATTGAGGAGCGAATCGCCGGAACGGTGGAAAAGACCTTGGAAAAGAAGGGGCAGGAGAGCGGTCAAACGCTGGAAGAACTGCTGCCGGACAGTCTGAAGGGCCTTTTGGACCGGACGGGACTCTTAGATACGCTGCGGGGGACGCTGGAGCGCCGTGCAGAGGACAGCGTTGCCGCCACGGCCAAGGCCATTGCGGCGGCTGTGGCCCGGGAACTGGTAGAGACCTTTGCCTATGCCATTTTGTACATCCTGATTTTTGTGGCGCTGGTGCTCCTGCTGCGGCTGGCGGCGCTGGCCATCACCCTGGTCCTGCGCCTGCCGGTGCTCTCCGGGGTCAACACGCTGGGCGGCGCTTTGCTGGGCTTGTTAGAGGGCATGATGGTGGTGTGGCTGCTGATCTGGCTGCTGCCCCATTTCGGCATTGAACTGCCCACGGAAGAAACCTATTTGCTTCGCTTTTTCACGGCGGTGGGCCCCCTGGGCCTGCTGGCGTCCCTATAAACACTTCCCCCGTCCGGCGGACCGGGGATACGGAGGTAACTATGCAGCCAACACTTTGTTCCAGATGTAAGAAGAATATTGCCACGGTGTTCATCACCCGGATGGAAGGGGACAAGACCATCAATGAGGGCCTGTGCCTGAAGTGCGCCAAGAGCCTGGGACTGCCCCAGGTGAACGACATGATGCAACGCATGGGCATCACGGACGAGGACCTGGACAACCTGAACAACGAGATGATGCAGGCCATGGACTCCATTGACAATGTGGAGGACCTGCCCGGCGGCGAGGATGACGAGGAATCCGGCAAAACCGCCACCTTCCCGTTCCTGAACCGCCTGTTCAACAACAGCGGCGAGCTTGCTCCCAAGGAGGACGTCCCCACAGAGGACGGCAGCCGCCGGGAGAAGAAGGAGGGCAAGCCCAACGGCAAGCGGAAGTTCCTGGAGGGCTACTGCATCTCCCTGAACCGCAAGGCCAAGGAGGGCAAGCTGGACCCGGTCATCGGCCGGGCGGAGGAGATCGAGCGGGTCATCCAGATCCTGAACCGCCGCCAGAAGAACAACCCCTGCCTCATCGGTGAACCCGGCGTGGGCAAGACCGCCATTGCCGAGGGCCTGGCCCAGCGGATCGTGGCGGGGGATGTGCCCTTTAAGCTGCGGGACAAGGAGGTCTACCTCCTGGACCTGACGGCCCTGGTGGCCGGCACCCAGTTCCGGGGCCAGTTT
>ENA-ORTG01000884-ORTG01000884.1-human-gut-metagenome-genome-assembly--contig:-NODE-884-length-29767-cov-3.182855_pt1 | contig 29767 bp, 7 predicted proteins | sample MGYA00241906_ERZ509176 | MGnify/ENA primary metagenome ERZ509176 (study PRJEB26280, sample SAMEA2338811) | human gut metagenome | biome: human gut; feature: human-associated habitat; material: faeces...
TTCCTGCCAGTACAGTGATTATTCTCTTCTGGTTCATGTTGTCTCCTTCCCTGAGCCTTCTGTATATCTTTACAATTTTCAAGCATAACCTGGTACCATTGTACCATCTCAGGACTACGTCTTCAACAATAGCTGCCTTGTATTTTCCGCATTTTCTGCACAGAAAAAGGAGCTGCCGCACTGATTCCTGCTCAGTACGGCAACCCCTATTAATCTTATTTCAGATATTTTTTATCTGTTCTTTCTTCTTTTTTCCTTAAGCAGAAGAATTACTGCTGCCAGGGAAAGTAATGCCAGATACAGATTTACTTCCGTCGGTGTGGAATCTCCTGTCTTTACAGCTTCGGAAATTCCTGCAGCCCCGTGCTCAGACTCTGAGAGTCCCGGTTCTTTCTCATTCTGTGAAGAAGGCTTTCTTTCAGGCTTTTCTTCAGAATCATGATTTTGCTTCTGTCCCGGTTTTTCTTCAGCTGGCTTTTCAGCCCGGTAGCTGTTTACATAATGAACTTCACCATATGCCGAACCTATATCTACATTGCCACTGACATGAATCAGAAGTGGATTGTCACTGTAACCTGTATGACCATTGGAACGGATCACCAGATTGCCGGATCTTACATCTTTTCCAAAGATATCACCTCTCGCGATAATGTCAATGTTTTCTGCTGTCATTCCTCTGATTTCCATTTTGTCTGAAATATTATTCAGATAAATATCATCAGCTTTTGCTTTGATACTGTCCACATCTGTATTCATTCTGTTTTCCGGTGTACCCAGACTGCCATTGATCTCTGCTTCCAAATGTCCGCCACTGATCATGGAATCTGCCGTTTTACCGGTCAGAGCACCGTCAACTCTGATCTGTACAGTGCCATCTTCTCTCTTTCCGTGGATTTCATCCACAATAAGATCTCTGTCATTTTCGAGATAAACATTATCTGCGCTTGCTTTGACTTCTGAAACACTGACACTGAATGGATTATCCGTTGTTCCGATATCGCCATCCGCTGCGGACAGATCTGCTCTTTTTGCTTTAACTGCCGGAGCTTTTCCCGGAACATCTTTCAGATTTCCATCTACCCAGATCGTAACATCTCCGGTGCCGTTACTGCTGTTGATGTTGTCTACTGTAAGATCAGACGGTGATGTAAGAGAAACATCTCCTTCTGCTTTTATTTCAACAATTCCATCAACTTTAACAGAGAGACCATGGTCTTCTTTTCCTACTTCACCGTTGGATCTGATATCAAGATTTCCACCGGTGATAACCGTTGCAGTTTCCTCTTCCGCTTTCTTCTTAGCCTCTTCGTATGCAGCTTTTGCTTCCTCAAGTTCTTCCTCAGCTTTTCTTAATTTCTCTTTCAGCTGATTCAGTTCTTCTTCACTTGCTGCGTATTCCTGTCTGGCTTTTTCTGCTTCCTCATGAGCTTTTGCATAGTTTTCTTCTGCCTCGTTACGGGCTTCTTCTGCTTTTGCAAATTCTTCCCGTGTCGCTTCAAGATCTTTTGCAAGTTTCTCAATGTCTCCGCTTTCCAGAAGTTCTTTTGCCGGCAGAAGTTCTTTCAGAAGTTCTTCTGCTTCCGCTTCTGTCAGCTCACCTTTTTCCAGTTTGTCCTGAATATCCTGGATTCTGTTCAGCATTTCTTCCACAGAACCTTCTGTATCATTCAGATTCTGAAGCTGATCGCTCAGTTCAGATTTCTGTCCGTTCAGTTCGTCTCTGGAATTTTTCAGTTCTTCAAGCCGTTTCGTTTCTTCCGGTGTAGGATCTTCTTTTGCTTCCAGATTATTGATTTCCGCTTCAATATCCTCAAGCGTCTGCTCCGTATCTGAAAGTTTCTTGTCAAGTTCTTTTTTAAGCTGATCTCTTGCTGCATCAACAGCTTTCTGAATCAGTTTCTCACGGTCTTTCTGAAGATTTTCCATATCCTGGATCTTCTGTTCCAGTTCAGCAGACTTATTCTGCGCTTCATCTTTTGCTTTTTCAGCTTCGGATTCTGCAGATTCTGCCTGATCTTTCTTATCACGAAGAGGTGGAAGAATCAGTTCTTCATGGACACGTTCATCTGTTTCTGCGGCATCTTTCTTCACCTGTGCTTTATCAACATCTGCTTTTGCATCTGCTGCTTTATCTGCCAGGTTTCCGTTTCCGTCGTATACACTTCCGTCTGCGTCCAGAACAAAATCTTTCTTTGTTTCTACCTGTTTCAGTGTAAGATCTCCGCTGATTTCACGGATCACTGCACTGTCTGCTTTTACAGTGAGAGTTCCATCTGTGGAAGTATCCACTTCGTATGGATTTTCTCTTGTTCCAACTTCATTTCCTGCGATCAGTGTGATGTTCTTTGCAGTTACTGCTGCCGGTTCATCACCGCGGTCGCCTTCAAGAATGGATCCACCTGCTGTTATGGAAGCATTTTCTTCGGCTTTTACTGTTTCGGCCAGTACATCTCCACCAGCTTCAAGAGCAGCATCTTTTCCGGCTTTCACTGTATCAACAGTAATGTTTCCATCTGCTTTCGCAGTTACATTTCCAGGAGCGGTAAGCTCATCTGTGTAAAGGTTTCCTGCTGCTGCAAGAGTAAGATCTCCTCCGGCTTTCGGTTTCTCTACATACAGATCACCGGTTCCGCCGTAAGACTTCTTACTGCTGGACAGTGTGAGGTCTTTTTCGGCTGAAGCATAAACCTTTCCGTTCTGGCTGTCAGTCTGTGCATCCAGACTGTTCTTTGCCTCCAGTCTGATATCTTCGATCGCATCTACAAGAAGCTTTCCTCTGATATCAACTGTGATCGGATCTGTTTCTGTACCGATACTCTTACCTGTAAGACTGCTGTTTCCGTTACCTGCTGTGATATTTACCAGTCCTGCTTCTTTCTGATCCTCTGATCTTCTGTCAAGAATATCGGAATCCATATCTGTCGCGATCTCTACAGTTCCGTTTGGTGCTGTGATCACGCTGAGACCGATGTTTCCTTCTTTTTCCTTTATCTGGATATTTCCCTCTTTGGAAGATGCATTCAGAATGCCTTCTTTCTTTGAATCAAATACCCAGTTTCCGGTATAGTCCACATAGCCGGATACAGTAAATTCCGGTTCCCATACAGTAACTGAGATCGGATTTCCGTCTTCATCTACAGTTTCGATATCTTTCTTCACCATGTTGAATGAAAGTTTCGGATCTTCAAGTTCCTCTCCGTCCTTTTCTGTCAGAATTTTATCAGATACCTGATATTCTTTCTGAATCAGGTCTGTCAGGAGGCCGCTGATATGTTTCTTTGCTTCCAGTGTAATATTGTTTGCAGTTATGTTGGCAAGTTCTTCAGTCTCTGTGCCATTCTGTTTAATACCTATGATGCTTCCGCCGAGTGCTTTCACTGTTACATTGCCAAGTGCAATATTTCCAGGAATAAGATCACTGCGGTTGGTCTCAATACGCCCGATATAAAGATCGCCAGCTTTCTGGATCACTGTAATATCTCCGTAATTGCTGATATTGATTCCATCAGTAGTTCCTGTGGAAGTATCGATTTCAACAACCATGGAAACCGGATCTTTCGGAATGTCTGCAGGACGTCCCGATTCAGCCGCTTTTTTCAGCTGTTCCAGAAGTTCTGCCTTTTTCTCTGCTGAGATTTTTGCAAGTTCAGCCTCTACAGCCGCTCTCGCTGCTGCCAGTTCTTCTTCTGAACTGTCCTCAGACTCCAGAAGTTTTCTGTATGCCTCAAGTGCATCACTGATCTCTTCTGTATCCAGATCAACTCTGATATTAATCTGTCCGTCTTTGTCTTTTGGTTCAGAATTGTAATCTTCTGTCAGTCTGTAATGCTCTGCACCTCTGATAAAGGCGTTTCTTACAGTAACGATCTTAAATGGTATATTTGATTCTGTTACATCAACCACCAGAGGAATTTCTCTGGATCCGATGTCTCCTCCGAAGGAGAAGGAAGAACCATTATTATAAACATCTTTGCCAAGAATCAGTGTACTGGTCTTTTCTTTTCCGTCTTTCTGGATTTCTCCGAGAAGACTTCCTGAAAGATCAAGAACAACTTTGCCCTGTGCATTTAATGTTTCGCCAATAGTCAGGTTTCCTTTCTTCTGGTTTTTGTCTCTTGTTGTAACAAACAGTGATGCATGACTGCTGCCCGAAGAGGAAACATCTGCTTTTTTGACAGTTACGTTGCCGTCTGTGGCATTTACTTTTAATACAGCATTGTCTTTGAGTTTTACATCATCTGTACGGATGTCTCCGTTTTCTGCTTTAAGCAGAATTTCCGACTGTGCATTTGCACTGACATTTCCCGTCTGGATATTTCCCTTTTTCGTTGTCAGCAGAATTTCCGACTGTTCACTTGCACTGACATTTCCTGTCCGGATATTTCCCTTTTTCGTTGTCAGCAGAATTTCTGACTGTGCATTTGCATTAACATCTCCGGAAACAATATCTCCGTCAACTGTGCTGACATCAAGTTTCGGCTTATCTGTACTTTGGGTTCCATTTACAGAGATCCTGTCAAAGCTTACATTACCTTTGTTCAGGATTTTCAGAGTCATATTTGCATTGTCCCTGAATTCCACATTGGAAAATTCCACATTGCCTGTGCTGACTTTTATGTCTGCCAGTGCGTTGTCTTTGAGTACAGAATCTTTGAATAATACATTTCCATTGAAATTCACATATGCGGTTCCTGTGAATTCGCCTTCATAGGAAATATTTCCTTCAGCATCCTCAACTGCTTCTCTGCGGAAGATCACATTTGTGGTTCCGTTTTCTTTTGAAGATGTCACTTCCATCGGTTTTTCAGAGTCACCATATCTGGTGGTTCCTTCACCTTTGCTCAGAAGAACAAGAAGGTCGGAAACGATTTTGATTGTTTCCTGGTCACCTTTTACCTGAACAGTACCGTTCTTCGGACTGGTGATCTCAATGATCACTTCTCCGCCCTCAACTTTGCCCAGAATCAGGTCTGTGTCATCTTCAAGATCAGCATAGATTCTTGCTGTATCTGCTGTCAGGCTGGACAGATTACCATCAGAATCAATGGTGCTGTTATCTGTCATAATATAAATTGCTTTATTATTTCTGTCTGACAGTGGGTGTTTCACTGTGTTATTCAGAATAGAAAGAAGTTTCTGTTTTCCGTTGCTTAAACCAAAACCTTTTTCTGTTCCGTTTGCATCATCACGTGCCAGCAGGTAATCACCATCTGCTTCAACATATTTATACTTCTCATCTGTCTTTGCAAGTTCCACCAGTGTACCGTCTTCGCTGTAACCGAAGTAGTGTGCACTGTCATAGTTATACTGACTGTCTGCAGGTGGATTCTGATGAAGTCCGTAAACACTTGTGTAAACGTCCTGTGAAAGCTCCATCAGATAAGTTGCCGTTCCTTTTGAGATTGTTGTATTCAGTTTTCCGCTGCTGTCAACGGTATATTCTGAATATGCACGTTCTGTTGTACCGTCTTTAGTTACTTCCACATACTGTGTGGATCCGTTTTCGGATTTTCCGGAAGAAATCTCATATACACGGAAAGTTCCGTCTGGTTTCAGATATGCTGCGATCTGGCCGGATTCATCCAGGAAAAGAATTGTTCCTGTCGGAAGACCGGAAGCATTTTCCATTGCTTTATCTACAACTCTCAGGTAACGGTCAATGATCGCATATCCGTTTCTGTCACGTGAAGCAGCAAACTGTTCTGTCGCATTCTTGAAGTAAAGATATGCACTGTTACTGCTGTCAGTATTTGATTTTTCGATCGGGCTGATGATGATCGTTCCCGGTATATAACCGGTTACTTTTGTAAAGGAGATCGAACGGTTTACCCCAATTCCAAATCTTGCGTCCTGCTGGCTGGTGTAAGCACCTCTTGCCAGACGTTCCGCGTCTTCATCAGTAAGATAAACATATCCGTTTACTACCTCTACAGTACCGATATCATTACTTGCTCCGATAAATAATCCGGATTCCTTTCTGTAATACAGCCTTCCGTCAGTAGTAAATCCGTCAACTCTGTACTGCTTTCTTCCTTCTGCATCTGTCACATCTGTTTCGAGTACATATACTCTGTCACTGGAAGTGTCATATGCATAGTGTGTTTTGCCGTCTGCCGCCATTGTATAATAAGAAATAAGGCTGATATCATATCTTCCGCTCAGTTCTTCATTAATGGCTGCAATAAGGTCTTTGTCTGTCTGCGGATTCAGAATGACAACACCGTTCTGAATGTGACTTCTGATCATTCCTGCAAGTGTGGAACTGAATTTAGCTGTCACATCATCTCCGGTAAGCCAGCTTCTTGATCCGTCATTTTTCTGAAGAGAAAGGAATACCCTAGAGTAAACCAGATCTCCGTTCTCATCTTTTTTCTGCTGCATTCCAGGTGCGATCGCCACTGTTTCATTCATTCCAGGAGTACTTCCAGTATCTGTCGCATTTTCGTCCTTGCGGACTGCAACAAAACTGTAAGTTCCATCCGGGAACAGGGCAAGCACACGGTCAGTTATCAGCAGAATACCTTTTTCATCTCCGTCATTATCCAGGAAAATTACAGTCTTTTCAGTCTTCTTATAACCACCTTTTGCCTGATTTTTCAGTACCGCTACAGGTACAGATGAGATGCGAATGAACAGGTTTTTCACTGTTTCATAAGCTGCATGTCTCTTCAAAAGCCAAATGCCTTCCTCTGCCTGATACCATTCACCGTTAGTCTGTTTCAGGTCAAATGTAAACCAGTAGTCATTACCCAGCAGGTCTTTTCCTTTTACGTTTAATGTCCAGGTCTTTGTATCTTCATCATATCTGTAATAGATATCTGAATCAGCGCTTTCCTGGTAAACTGTGTAGGAATCTGCTGCTTTCGTACCGTACTGACTGTTTCCGGCTGTAGAAGATGTTACCTCACTGCCGATTTCCAGTGCTTTATCACTGCTGCCTGCATTGATTCTCTCAGAAACAGAACCTTTCTCATTGTAAACAGTTTCACTTACATCTCTGTCGCCGTTATTTGTTTTCAGAGAAACCACAAACTTCCACGGTGTGTTATAAGTTGTATATTCCAGAGTTTCGCCTGTGTAATTATATTTCTCTGTCTTTGTTGTCTTAGAAAGGGTTACAAGCACATCAACAATGATATTCGGTGTAACTTTTCCTTTCAGCTTAGCCATGATCGCATTGCGAATGGCATCTGCATATCCGGAAAGTTCTGTCTGTACACCGGCTCCTTTCAGTGCCGTTTCTACCATACTGGTGATGGCATTTTTGTTTCCAAGTGCATTTTTGACAGCTTTCTTTGCTTCTTTCAGTGACTGATTCAGTGATATTGTTTTTGCTTCCAGATCTGCTCTGTCATAAATGTATCCTTCCTTGAATTCATAATGACCGTCAGTTCCGGTTACATGTACCACATGGTATTTTGTTCTTCCTGCTTCCGTGATACTTTCAAGAAGAATCCAACGTCCGTCCTTTGTCTCCATGATCGGTGTACCATTGACAACTGTATTTGTTCTTTCGTCCAGGAATACCTGCTTGTAGAAAACAACGATTCCATTCGGAAGCCGCCAGCCAAGTCCTTCTTCCAGACCTGATGACTCAATATAGGTTGTCGCACCATTCTGACCAATTTCCATATAGGCTGTACCGTTTCTGAAGGTGATCTTCTGGTTAAATGTGTTTCCGTTCTCATTAATGGTAATGGTCAGATTTCCATTGGAATCTGTTTCCACCTTCATTTTGGAGAGATCATAGATTCCGCCGCTGTAATCTTCAGATTTTTCATCATGAAGCCTGCCTATGATTCTTACAAGTTTCTTTGACACTCTGTCTACTACAACGGTTGCGCCATTTGGAAGAAGATAAGTGTCATACTTCGATGTCTGAGATACAAGGTATGCATCTGAAACAAAAGTGATGTCTTCGCTCATATTTACGAGCATTCCGTCATCTGTCAGCCAGAAATCTGTATTGTTGCCGTTTGCATCTTTGAGCTGTACTTTCTGGAAGGTTTTGCCCTTTGCGCCCGGCAGTGTCACAAAGTCCATTGCAGTTCTCGGAACAGAAATGAAGTAATCATCTGCTGAGTCCGGTTTTCCTGCGCAAACCACCTTCGGTGCCTCAACACTTACATAAACAGTGCTGTCGGATCCTCCGATGATTTCTTTGAGATTGAGGGCTGCTTTTTCTCCGATGCCTTTCTTTGCATCATTCATCTGTTTCTGGGTCATCCACTCTCTTACCAGAGTAAGGCTGAGATAGATATCTCCGCCGGCTTTTACTTTTACTTCATTCGGGCTTGCCGGTTTTGCAGATGCCATACCAGAGATTCCAGGATAACTGCTGATATCAAAGATATAGGCACGGAACGGATTCTTAACACCATCTCCGATTTTTCCTGCTCCGCTGATATACAGCTTGTTGGCTGCTACAAATGCCTTTCCGGAAGTCTTAAGTGTTCCGCCATTCATCTCGATGGTAAGAACGCCTTCACCCAGATCTGTTTCTATAGAACCTTTTCCATCCGCATCAGAAGAGCCGTCTGCAAATGTAATATTGCCTTTTCCTTCCGTCCGGATGATAAGATTTGGTGTGTCTTCGCTGACCTGATAACTGAAGCCGTCATTTCCTTCTGCTGATGTATCGATATCCGGTGCAAGAGCATTGGAATTTGACATCTGAATGTTTTTCAGAATCAGATTTTTGTCAGTGTGGTTTGTAATCTGTACATTTGGAAGATAGGAATTTGTAATGACCGTTCCTTTGCCGGAAATATTACCGACACCTGCTTCCAGTCTGAGACTTCCCACATCATTGTTATAAAGTTTCTTAACAGTAATTGTATTTCCATCAGTTTTCAGGAACTTATCAGCCTTTTTCAAACTGTCTGTAAGGTCATTATCAAGTCCTGTATATGCGATCAGGCCGTCAAAAATATCTACAAACATTCCTGCTGCACCACCGCCTACATGAACAGTTCCGTTAAAGATGATATTTCCTGCATTTTTGAATTCACCGGCTTCTTTTGCTTCTGCATCCGAATAAAGAATAACTTCTACAAGTTTATCAACCCATTCAACAACCTTTTTCACAATCTTTTTGATCAGTTTTCCGATCAGCGGGATCTTACAGATCTTATTTATGATCTTTGTTACAACTGTCTTTACCTTGGTCCATACATAATTGACCACGGTATTTGCAACTGCTGTTGCGCTGCGGCTGATGACCTGTGTGGTAAGTTCCGGAGCGTCTGCTCTTACGGAAATATTCTTACCGGCAAGTTCTGCGTTGGAAGTTACATTTACATTTACATTATTACCTCCGGTCACTGTTGATGTTGCATATACGTGTCCGGTAAATCCAACTACTTCTGCATAAGATTCACTTCTGATATTCTGAGCAACTACAAGTGCCTCAACATTCAGATTTTCTGTTCCGCCGATCCATGCATTATCAACTCCCGTTGAAACATTGTTGTTTACATTTGAAGTTGCATAAGCCTCTGTTTTGGAACCTGCAGATGCAGTATAGGATTTTGCTTTTGCCAGGATTACCTGATTCTCAATATAAGCACCAATTGTGGTCACTTCACCGAGGATTCTGGTTTTTGCCCCGTTTTTACTGATGTTTGTAACTACTGTCACATTGCTGTTAATGTTTGCTTCACTCTTGTTGGAACCTGCCGCTGCTGCTGCTTTTCTGTAAGCATCCGCATAAAGATCGGTATTTGCAATGGCTTTGATATCAAGTGTTCCATATCTGGCATCAATGTTTCCACCGTTTCCTACAGTTGCAGTTACTGTGGAATTGTAATTGATCTCTGCTTTCGGGCCACCGCCTGCATACACAGATCCGGAAGAACCGGTTGCAATGCTTTCAATGTGGCTTGTTTTGTCTTCTTCTGCGAGAAGTTCAATATTTCCGATCACAGAGGTAATATTTACATTATTACCTATTACAAGAGAGGTTTTTCTTGTTATATTGTTTTTCCTTTCTACAGACCAGTTAGTTCCGCCGCCATAGGCCGCATCCTGTATCTGTGTCTGTGCATTTGTTTTTGTAACAGCCTTCGCCTGAATATTACCCCAGGCTTTCAACGCTGCACCGTCACCGACCTGTACAGATGAATTCTGACTTTCCACAGTATTTTCTGCTCTGGATGCTCCACCTGCAACCAGTCCTGCACTGAACAGTTCCACATTTGAGGTTTCAGTGATCTTATCTGTTGCAAGAACAAAAATATCATTTGTGGACTCTGCTTTGCCAAGGATTGCTGCCCAGGTATCTGTCTTTCCGGCAATAGTTTTTACAAGAAATACACCAAGCTTCACTGCTCCGATGCTCTTTGTTTCCGGAACCTTTGCCGTAATTGTCAGATTTGACTCTGCAGAGACTTTCAGACTGTGCACCGTATTTTCGTTTTCAGTTACTCCGTTGGCATATACTTCTGAATCTCTGCCAACATATGCTTTTGTTACTTTGCCGTTTGTGCCTTTGGCTGCTGTAGCTGTAACAATCACTGCATTTCCGTTTACAAGACTGACCGTTACTCCCGGAACTGCTCCTGTTGCTGTTACTTCTGCTGTTCCGTTTGCAAGGATATCAACCTTAAGTGCACTGACACGGCTTGCGCCTGTCACATAAGCTTTTACGCTGTCGTTAGAATCAGTGTAAACATTTACAATGTTCATTTCTGCCAGTGAAAGGCTGAAGTTCGGAGCAAGTGCCTGTGCATCTGTCTTTGATGAGGTATTCGCACTGATTGAAGCTTTTCCTCTTGCTGCTTCAAGAACTCCATTATTCACATAAGCGATATTTACGGATTCTGCCTTTGCAGTTGCTGAAGATGCCTCTCCGTCAATACCGGAAACACTGATACCTTCTCCTGCACTGTTTCCACCGATCACGCCCAATGCATTTACATTCAGTACTGATTCTACAGTAATGCTTCCATTTTCGGAAACAATTCCTGTGTAACCGGCTGAATTTTTGCCTGCGCCTTCGATATAAGCTTTCTGTTCTGCTTTTACTTCGGAAGTTACAACATTGACTGCCACTGCCACTTTGCTGATCTTGATCACAGCTCCGTCGATTCTTGCACTGGAGTCTGCATTTCCCGTTACTCTTACGTTTACATTGCCTTTTGCCGAAATATTCAGTTTTCCGCTGATGTAAGCGTATGCTTTTGTACTTGTTTCTGCGATTGCAACATTTACACCGGCTTTATAGTAAGCTACTGCGATTCCGCCTGATGCAGGTACAAGTTTTACTTCGGAATTTCCCTTCCATGTATTAGTAACATCTACATTACCGTCTGCACGGACAGTTCCGTTTCCACTTAAGATTGATTCAAATGTACCTTTGGCATAAGCGTATCCGGTCATAAGACCTGCGCTTATAAAGTTTACCGGATCCAGATTGTTTACAGTCACTGTTGCCACAGAATCTGCTTTGTTGTTTACTTTGATATTTCCGGATACTCTGAGGTTATTTACATCTACTTTCGCTCTTGATACTGCATCTGCTGTTGCAACAGCTGCATTTGCTGTAATACTTACTGCTGCTGCGGACGCACTGAAGATAAATGCCTGTGCCATAGAATCCGGAGTGATTGTCTTCGTGAATTTCTCTGCTGTGTCGATCACTACAGTAACAGGATCTTTGCGCTTCGTAGTCTCACTGTTATTCTGCACAGATTCTACAGTAAGGCTTCCTGCACTTACGGAAATGTTTCCGTCAAGAAGTGCTTCCTGGATGCTTGACAGAGTTGCCCATGCCATGGATACGTTTGCCGCAATACCGGCAGCCGCTGCATTTAATACAATTCCGTAAGCCTTTGTTCTGCCATCTGCACGAACCTTCAGTTCTTTTTCTGCGATAAGACTGCCGGATGTGCCGCCTGCCTGTGCTCTGTTTACAGAACTGTTGAGAGCTACTGCAAAATTCAGTGCCACTGCTGTTCCGCCTGCTTCACCTGTAATCACAGTTGCAAGTGCTTCTGTGTCATACGGATTTGCTTCGGTTCCTGCAAGTACAGAGATATTTGCTGCTTTCACAGTTCCGCCTGTTACATCAATAAGCGCAATGTTTTCGCTCTTTATCTGTGCTACTGCCACTGAAGCACCAACTGCCACAGAACCTGCAACTACTGAGGTAATGTATACGGTAGTGTTTCCATTCATGGCAGCTTCTACAGTCAGGTCACCTGTTGCTGTCACGTTTGCCTTATTTACTGCCGCATAGCTCTTCGCACGGTTAAATCCAAGTGCTACTGCACCGTTTACCGCAACCCCACCTGCTGCAAGACCAAGGCTGGTCACTTTTGTCAAGCCGTCAACTGTGTTTCTGACATCTGCGGAAGATACCGTAATCTGACCACGTACATCAGATTTTGAAGTTTCAATGATATCTCCATTCGGAGTGATTCCTATATATGTCATGGATACCGGACGGTTAACTGCTACTGCCACAGATACTCCCACACCTGCGAGTCCACCGGCTGCACTGACTATGATTGCCTTTGCATCTGCTTTCAGATAACCTTTCATGTCAATTTTTGCGGACGGAGCATTGATGCTGACTCCCTGACCTATAAATGCATCAAATCTGCTGCGGTTAACTGCTACTGCTGTAGTTATAGAAGCACCCACTGCACCGGCACTTGCCGCAGTTGCTGCTGCTGTTGCATTTGTGGTTCCGTCTGTACTGACTTTAATGGTTCCTGAAATATTTTCCAGTTTTGCCCTTCCGCTTATGGAAGCTTCTGTTTTTGATTCAAAATCTGTAACTGCAACTGATCCGCTTACACCTGCAATACCGCCTGCTGCTGCCAGAGTAATGGCGAGCACGGTTCCGTACTGTGTTTCTGCTGTTACGGTTACATTTTCTGCTTTTACAATGTTACCTGCCATTCTGGCATAGGTCTTATTCATCAGGTTCAGTGAAGCTACTGTTACAGATACACCTGCAATACCGCCGCTTCCTGTTACACCGATCACAAGGATTGTAGATTTGTCACCTGTTGCTGCTGCATTGTCAGGATCAGATTCTTTTACTTTGTCATTCAGCACTTTGCTTCCGTCTGTGCCTTTTGCCGCGTCATATTTCAGTTCGGCTTTGGTCTGCTCGGAAGAACCGGAAACTGCTTTGACAATGACATCTTTTCTTGCCGAGATGATAACATTGTCTTCCACAACAGCCTGAACATTGGAGTAAAGGACTGCTACAGAAACGCCTGCGCCAACGCCTGCATAAAGACCGGCTGCCAGTGTACCGCTTGCCATATAAGCACTTAAGCTGTCACCGGAAACTACTTCCACATTACGTCCGGCTGTCAGAGTTGTTCCTTCTGTTCCACCACGGACAACAGCTGTTGTGGAATCTTTCAGCTCTGTTCCGTTTACAACGGCACCTTTTGTACCTTCTTTCCTAATCGTATCTGCTGCGCTGTCGTATGCTTTATCATTCATGTTGGAGCTGCTGCTCTCATCATGATTCTTTTTGGAGGTATCCTGACCATAATTATCATAGTCAAGAGCTCCATTTCCGTTTGCGGTATTTTCAGCGGAAGATCCGTCCCCTTTCAGAAGGTCATCGAGATTATCTTCCGGTTTTGATGAAAGAGCTTCTTTGTGAGCCTGTGCAAAAACAGCATCTGTCTGAGTCTGCGGATTCATGGATCCGTATTCTTTTCCGTCTTTGTTATTGGTAACATAAATGGCATTGTGTGCATCATCTGTAAGAAGGCTTCCTGCCACGATCACCATAACAGAACCGGATACACCGGCCTGACCTGCACCTGCTGTAAACACATAGCCCTGAACCAGACGGTCGGATTTCGCCTGAATGATGATATCTCTTCCTGCGTTTATGGTGTTTCCTTCTCCGATCTCGGCACTGACTGTATTATAGGAAACAGTTGTCAGTACACTGACTGCCACTGCTGCCACACCGGAAGCGGAAATTGTTCCCACTACTGCAATCAGACTGTAATCATCGTCTGCTTTTACGGAAATGTCTGCTGTAGTTCCTTTTGCATGGATCAGAACATTTTTCTCTGTATATGCCTTCGTAACAACCTTTGTTACGACCACATCCAGTGTTCCTCCTACAGATACGGTTCCGCTGCCTGCTGCACCTGCTGCATCTGCTGTGACAAATTCTTTTGAATCTGCCAGGATGTCTACAGCACCTGCTGCATAGATCCTGCTGTTTGCTTTTACATAAGCTAACGTTTCATTATAGAAGTAAGTAATAACTGCAACTGCTGTCACACCTGCGGTTCCGCCGATTCCTGCTGCCGCTGCAAGATTGTAGAGGCTGCTGTCGGAGTTTGCAGATACTTTCACGGACTGTACAGGATTATTTATATCTCCTGTAGTTCCACCAAGAGCAGAAGTTACATGATTCTGGAATACCAGTGCATTGGCACCGCCTGCCACACCGACACTTCCTCCTGCTGCGAAGTTCACAGCCAGAAGCCAGAGATTATCTTTTGCATCTGCGATCACCTGTACTTTTCCAGGTGCCAGGATCTTATGTTCTTTTGCTGTTTCAGCCGTTACATTTTTGTTGAATACCAGTGCCACTACTGTTGCACCCACACCTACACTTCCTGCTGCTGACAGTGCACCTGCCAGATTCAGAAGTTCCGTATCATCATGAGCCTCCATATAGACTCCGGGGAGAGGGTCGGTATCGTTTGTGGACGAACCGGCAGCTTTTTTTACAGAAATGGTCACATGTTCTCTTGATGTTGCTTTTACTGTGTTTCTTACAACCAGTGTATTAATTACACCGGTTATGGCATTGCTTCCGCCCGCACCTGCTGATACAGATACCATAATTACATCCTCATTTCCGTTTGCAAAAATGATGATACCGCGTCTGCGTTCATTACGGTTCGGGATCCTGATGCCATTTGAGGAAGTCTGTACTGCCGGTGTTGCAGTTGTCATGAGCTCTGTCCATGTTCCTGCATGAGCCTGAATATCATTTTTCAGGATTGCTGTATTAATGGAAGCTCCTACTGCATTTGCTCCTGCCGCTGCAAGACCGCCTGCAATGATATAGATATCAGAATCTGCTGCTGCAATGATTCCGATACTGTCACCTGCTGTGATTCTGGAATGAGAAGTTTCTGTTCCATTTTCCACTTCTGCAAGGATAGTGCTGTTGTTTACGATCACAGGAACCACACCTGTCAGTGCATTACTTCCTGCCGCACCTGCTGCCATGATCACGAGAAGAACTGCTTCGTCACCGGTTGCCTGAACCAGTACGCTTCCCTCTTCTGCCGTGATACTGGAAGGAGCAGCTACAGTTGCCAGAACTTTTCTGTTCAGGACATTTACGCTCACTGTTGCACCTACTGCATTCTGGGATGCTCCGCTTACAGAAGCATTGATCTGGAAAAGTTTTGATATTGCTGCTGCCAGAATCTGTACATCTTTCTTTGCGTAAATTGTTACTTTACCGATATCTGTAACTGTTTTTGAACCAGATACCAGAACACTGAGTACACCTGCAGCACCGGTGCCGCCAAGAGCAGCGCTTGCACTTGCCAGTACACTGATCAGTTTTTCTTTTGTATCTGCATTCAGAACAACAGAACCTTTTTCACTGCGAATTGTTGCTCCGTCATTTACAGTTACATTTGCTTCTGTTCCGTTCACAGTTACATTCAGTGTTCCACCTGCTGCTGTCCTGCTTCCGGATACGGCTGCACTTGCTGCGATCAGATAAAGTTCACTGTTCTGCAGAGCTTTTACAGTTACATTACCATCAGCAGTAATTGATACCTGCTTTCCGATAAGTGCATTGCTTCTGTTCTTCATAACAATTGCACCAAGATTTCCGCCAATTGCATTGCTGCTGCTTCCTGCAGCTGCAACTGTGATTACCAGGGCATTTGCTGAAGATTCAGCTCTCTGTGTATAGTTTCCGCCTGTAGTACGGATAACTGTTCCGTCAGAAACATCTGTTTTTACTTTGTCCTCGTTGTACAGGAAGCTTAATGTCAGGCCTGCTCCGACGTTGGACTGGCTGGCAGAAAGTGAACCTGCAATGATTCGGACATTTGATTTGTTTACAGCTTCTACAAGTGCATCACCAGTCAGAACGATCTGTACATTCTTACCGATAATGGCCTGTGTATCATTGAAGAAAAATACCATGGCAAGAGAGCCTGCTCCTGAGAAATTTCCTTTTCCGCCTGATACTGCGCCGGAAATTGCTTCTGCATAATAATTCACAGAGCTTAAGAAATTCAGAAGGTCGATTCCTTCAAGGATCGTATCTGTACTGAGATTGATTTCTACAGAATAAGAAGATTCTGATTTATTACCATTTCTGGTAAGATGAATAATTCCTTTCTGTGAATCCGGAATCTTTGCATTGCCTTCACTTCTTGTGATAAGACTTTCAAGTCCCATCGGAAGTTCGTAATCGGAATCAGATACTTTTTCTTTCAATGCCTGTACTTTAAGTGATGTAGCTGTAATCTTCACATTGTCCATTATCTGGGCAAGGATCTGATTATAACCGTAGATGAATGCATAAGATGCACCCACACCAACTTTGGCACCTCTTGTTGCAACGGAATATCCACCTGCACGTACTGCAAGTTTGCTCTTGTCTTTTGCTGTGATCTCTACATCACCGCCTCTGATCTCAGAGCTGTTTCCCACAGTAGATCTTGTTTCTGCTCTTGAAACAAGAACAGATACTGCTCCTGCAATTGCTGCATCGGCCGTTCCTGTTACAGAACCTGCAAGAGCCTGCGCACCAAGATATCCTTTATATTTGCCGTCCATGTTCTGAGAAAGTTCAGATGCAATGATCACTTTATCTTTGCCTTCTACAGTAACAGGAGTTGTCTCGCCTGCTGCGACGATTGCCTTATTGTTATTTACAGAAACAGCGACTCCCATTGCAAGAGAGAATTTTGCCCGACCCAGAGTCATGGTTGCACCACTTCCAAGTGTGCGGAAATTGCCATCATTGTCTGCCAGCATTTCAAGCACTTTGCCGGCTGTGATATTTCCGCTTACAGAAGTCTGTGCCATATGTCCGGTAATGTTCAGTCCGACTGCTGCCGCTGCCTGAATGGATTTTTTACCAGGAGCATTCATGTTCATGGTACTTCCACCCTTACCGGAAGTGTTTGCCTGTGCCTGATCATTTGCTTCTTTTGAAGCATCCCCTACCTTGGAACCGGAACCTGTATCTTCTGTTGCAACGCCCTGAGATCTCAGTGCATTTGCAGAAAGTGACAGATTATTGTTGGTCTTTCCGGCAGTTGCTCCACTCTGATTACTGCTGTTGCTGTTTGCATCCAGTTTGCCGTTGATTTTGCTGGCTGTCTGGTTGTCTGTGTTGTCTTTTTCTGCTTCAAGTCCTTCGTAATCCCCGCTCATGATCTTATTGGCATTTTCTTCTGTCACTTCTTTTGCATTTTTGAATTTTGCCAGATAACGGGAAATATCTGCACCGATGGCTGTTGCCAGAGCCTTACTGTCATCTTCATTGTAAGTATAGCTCTTAAGTGATGCATTTCCGGAAATAATTCCTGTTCCTTCAAAAAGTGCCTTTACATCAGAATCAGCGATGTTGATCGCAACTGCTGCACCGACTGCAGTCTCATTACCTGCTGCGAATCCACTGGCCTGAGTAAGAGATTTACCTTTTGAAGCTGCTTCCAGGATAAAATTTCCAAGTGCTTTAAGGACTGTATCTTTTTTCACATAGGACTTAACATTAATATCTGTCAGTCCGATTGCTACAGATGCATCTACTGAAACATCCTTTGTCTTTGTATCATTGGCTTTGTCACCACTGATCGGATCTGTACCGGATACAGATGCGGTTGTACGATCATGCTCTGCACCTGCTTTTACCTCTACAGATTTTCCGGTTACTTTGCGTGATGAGCCAATTCCGGCTTCTACTGTTACATTAATTACATCGAGTGCAAATGAAGCACCCACACCGATGGTCTTTCCGTTTCCGGTCTTCGCCGGTGCTGTAACGGTTCCTGCCGGTACCGGTTCAAATGTCGCTTCGATTGAGACATCAAAATCCGGCATATAGAATGCATACACATTGTTGCCTCTGTTTTCAAAGGTTACGATCTTTTTGATAACTTTCTTTCCATCGGATGTATAGACAAATACAAGTGAGCCTTCCTTCAGCTGCATTCCATCTGCCGGAACTACGCGGACAAGTACTTTGTCTTCAAATTTTGCTTTGGAGAAATCTTTGCTTTCTCCGTTTTTGGATGGTGTTGTCACAAAAAGACTTCCGACTGCACCGTTTACGTTTCCGGACGGATTCAGCGGACGGATCACGATATCGTGAAGCTTTGACGGATCCTCTTCCACTGTGGAATCACTCTCTGTCCCTGAATTGCCTCCGGAAAGGTTTTTGTCTGCCTTTCCATCGTTTCCTACTGCTGCACTGCCAGTTGTAGATTCGCTCTGTCTTGCATCTGCATTTATAATGATATCACCGGTTGCTGTAATTACATTTGCAGAATCACCGATGTAAGCTTTTGTTGTACCGTTGATCACCGCGATTGCCACGCTGCCTGCCACACCGACATTTGATGCACCTGCACCGGAAACCGCTTCTGTAACAAATACATTGGAAGGATTTCTTTCAATTTCCTTCACATCTACATCCAGCCAGGTAAAGAGTCCATCAAGTGCGGCTGTTGTCAGTACTCTGCCAAGCTCACTTAATGTTGTCTTTGCATTGGTCTTCAGAGTTTCAGTGATATTTGAACCAATCAGTTCTCTGAATTTGAGAAGATTTTCCGGGTTGTTTCGGATATCCTCCAGTTTCATTCCTTCCAGAGGAGTTCCTTTTAACATGGTTGTCTTTGCAACCGTGACTACCTGATCTGCGGTTCCTGCCAGAAGACGTGTAAGTTTTTCTGTATTTTCTTCACCGAACAGATCTTTGAGTCCCATCTTGTCTGCTGCCTCTGTTACAAGACCTGTTACAAGATTCTTAACCCATTTATCTTCTGTTTCTTCATCTTCTGTTTCTTTATCTTCTTTAATTTCCTTTTCAGGCATCTGTGCGAGAACTTTAAGAGTTCCGGCCTTTACTGCTGCCTGATCAATATACGCTTCATTAATATAGGAAACGATATTTAATGCCACAGCTGCTCCGATGCCGGTTTTGGCCTGAGTAGCTGATGCATTTGCATAAATCTCTGCTGTTGTCTGACCAATAGAAGATACTTCCAGCTCATTTACTGCTTCTACTGCAATATTACCCTCGATTGCTGCAATACTGCTGTTCTTCATAATATTGAGGTTGAAAGCAGCTGCTATCTGTACATTACCTTCACTGGTCTGTGAAGTCTGACGGTTTTCTGTCAGATTGCTGATCATACCCGGTTTCAGATTACTGTTGCCGGTTTTTCCTGCAATCTTAGATGCTCCGCCAATACTCTTGTCTGCCTGTTTGTCCGTTTCTCCTTTTTGCGAGGCACTCTCCCCGGAGTCATCGCCAGAAGATCCGCCGGATTCCCCACCAGAACCCTTGTCGGATGAATTGGACTGTGCTCCATTTGAGCCGGCTCTTGCAGTCGATTTCAGTTTACTGATACCTTCTGCAAAAACTTTTATGTTATTTGCTTTTACGCTTCTTCTGAGACCTGATCTGGAACTGTCATTATAGACAGTGATCACCGGAGCTGCCCCGACACCGACTGATCCTCCTGCTGCTGCCGCATCGGCTGCAACCTGACGATCGATCACGCTGTCTGAAGAAACTGTCAGATCATTTCTTATCTGCCATTGAGGACAATTTGCCAAATCCGCATTTCCAATGTACGCTTCTGAACGCATTCCTGATATATTCAGTGCCAGTACCGGACTTACTGATACTCCACCTGCGCTTCCTGCTTTTGCAGTAACACGTTCTTCCGCAGAATGATCTGATTTGACTGTTACGGAATCCAGTTTTACAGTGTTTTTAATATAGGAAGGTTTTCCTTCACCTGTAACAGGATCTGCAGCAATAGAGTCTGTACCTCTTACTATTGTATTGTCTTCCATTCCAGAAATAACATCCACACCTGTAACAGCAACTGCAATTCCGGCACCTATGCCGACTTTGCCTGCCTTGTCATTTTTGGATGCATCTGCTATTGTATGGAAACGTTCTGCTGAAGATGCAGTTACATTTAATTTTGCATCGTCTTTCAGAGTAACGACTGCATCTTTCAGAATAAGAGCTGTCGTTCTTGCTGATACAACATGAACTGTGACTGATCCGCCGAGTCCGATCGATCCTTCAGAATATCCGCCATAGGATTCTGCGATCGAGGTGACCGGTGAATTCTTACTTCCGGATACTGCTGAAACATTCAGAGAACCTGCCGTGATATTTCCTTTTTTGATGTAAGCATTGTTGCTGTGCTTTGTATAAGATACATTGACACCCACACCAAGTGACAGAGTCTTCTTCGGCTGTTCTACAGTTCCCTCTGTGAATTTTGCAAGAATGGTGATCACTGCATTATTGCCCAGATCAGTTGGAACTGTAAAACGGTAAGCACCGTTTTCATCTGCAATAAGGTCAACCAGTTCATTTACTTCTTCTGCTCCGGACTTTCTGGTAATCATTGCTTTCAGTGAATTTGCAACAAGTGAATAACCTGCGTCCGGTGTTACATTGACTGTGATCACATCGCCCTGATCAACTCTGCCCGGAACTGAAACTGTTCCGCCGGCTTTCGTTGAGGAAGCTTTTGTCACATCAATTTTTACTTCGTATTTTTTCTGTGTTGTGCCGTCTACAGTTACGAGAATGATCATACCATCTTTCAGGGTTACTCCTTCCGGAAGTACGAAAGTACCTGTTGCAGCATCATAGCTAAGTTCACCATAAGTATCGGAATAATCCAGCGAACGGTCGTCCGGTTCGCTGAACAGGGATTCATATCCGTATTCAACTTTTACGTTTCCCGGATTCTGTCCTGCTATGGAACTTGTAATTTTAATAGTTTCTCCTGCATCCGCTCTTTGTTTGTCTGCAGTTGCGCTGCCGTTGATCACGATGGCATATCCTTTTTCGATGAAAACAGCCTTCAGGGTAATATTCCTTCCAGGCATTTTCAGTGTCCAGGTTCCATCTGCATTGGCTTTCAGTTCTACGGTGTTATTTTCTTCTGTTCCGTTTTCAGTTGTATCAAAGTAATATACTTTTGAAACCTTATAACCGTTGGCTGCTGTTATGTTGAGTACAACAGTATCACCGGTCTTCGGTGTGGAAGAAGAAGTGGTAAGCTTTCCTCTGGAAGAGTCTGTACCTGCAATTGTAATATTGTGTACATCGCCTTCAAAAGCTGCTTTAATGACCAGTTCTGTTCCCTCGGCCATATCCTCCGGAATTGTAAAATAATAATTTCCTGTCTTTCCGTCATAACTCAGACTTCCTGTTTCTGATGTCATGCGCGGATTTCCCTTATTATCAGTTATTACATTTCCCTGTGCATCTTTCATTACCTTCTGATAAGTAAATACAAGGGAACTGTCTGTAAGCTTATAGCCTTCTCTTGCAGTTACTGCTACAGCCACTTTATCTCCTGACTGAGGTGTCTGGTTATTAGATTTGAATGAGATTGTTCCGTTTGTTGTTGCCGCTATGCGAACATTTCCATGTCTCTGTTCACCGGTGATTTCTCCGTCATTATCTTCTGTTTCTCCTGTTGCCGGGTTTGTAGGAGTAATCTGTCCTGCGGAAGATTCATCAAAATTGGAACCATCTGCATTTGAATGTGCATATGTATCTGCAGTTGCTGTTACGCTCAGTTCACCGCCGGCTGTCACATTACCATCTGTATCAATGAATGCATCATTTCTGTTGAAGACGATGTTAATGGCAAGTGCTCCGGTTGCCTGTGAAGAAGAGGTGCTGCCTTTTCCGGTTGTGTCTGCTGTACCTTTTTCAAAATCTGCTTTAAATTCCAGTACTGTTCCGACTTTCAGTTCAGGCATCGTAAATACATATGCTCCTGCGCTGTTCTTCGGTACTGTATAAGTGATTTTCTTTCCTGCTGCATTGGTATAGATTGCTTTCAGACTTCCGTCTTTCAGTTTCATACCCTCTGCCGGATTTACAGTCAGTTTAATTGTATCGCCTGTGTTTGCTTTCACATGGTCTGAAAGAATGGCACCTTCCAGTTTTCCTGTAAGGGATTTTTTCTCGTAGTTCTTAATATCGAACTGTCCGATTCTGGTAGGCTGTGCCGATGTCGGTGTGTCTTCCCTTGCACCGCCTGTTCCTTCGTCAAAAAGATCGCCCAATCCCAGATCATCATCATCGTCCTCATCAAACAGATCGCCTACATTTGTATTTTCTGATCCGCTCTGCTCGTCTTTTTCAAATACTGCAACAAGAATTACTTCTGATGCAGGCATCTCAAAAGTATAGGTTCCGGATGATATATCAACAGTTTTGGTAACATAGGAGGATGATCCTGCCGGAAGATAGGTATAAGTCAGGCCTTTAAGTTTATAACCTGTATTAGGTACAGCCTTTACTGTGACTTTCTGTCCTACTTCTGCTCTTGACGGTGCAGAAACTGTGCCGTGTTCATTTTCCTGTGAAGTGATGGTATTTCCGCTGCTTCCCTCAATTCTGCCAAGCGCACTGTTTAATTTCCCGATTGCTGAATTTTTTGTTTCCTCTGCGTTTGCTGAAAGCTTTGTGGTAACGCCCTTAAGCAGAGCTGTGATCTTATCTTTGACTCCTCCTACTGTCTGACTTTCCTGAGAATTCTGTTCTTTGGAGCCACCAACGGAAACTGCCTGTGTATCTACTTTTTCGGATGACTGAGAATTAATGGTGATGTTACCGTTCACCGCACTCAGACTTCCGTTTCCTGTCAGAGATGCATCTACATCCTGAATTACTACTGACGCTGCGAAAAATCCGCCATATTTATTGGAAAGGCTGCCACTTCCGGTAGGAGTACTGCTGCCGCTTTTCGGATTTACCGCACTGCCTGAGGTCTCTGGTGTCTTGTTCGTCGACTTTGTAGTCACTGTTGAACTGCCTTTTGCATCCAGACCGATATTTCCATTTCCGGAAATGATCTTACCAAGGACCTGAACATGAGAATCGTTCACTACTACAGATAAAGCAAGTGATATAGGCAGTGCGCCTACAGTCGAAAGAGTAGTGAGTGTGACATCACTTATAGAAGAAAGCTTTACATCTCCTCCTGCTGTGATGACTGAGTCTTTACCTGTTTCCACTCTGGCTTCTGATACAAGGATACCTGCTGCCAGTGGGATGTAATATTTTGCAAGAGTTTCGTTAGAAGCTGCAACATTTACTGTGGAAGAAGCTGTTGCTTCTACAGCGCCGCCTGCTTCTATGTTGCCGAAAATACTGATTACAGCATTTCCGATCTTGACGTTAATGATATTCGCTCCCTCTACAAAAGGAACCAGATTATTTTTCTGGCTGCTGACTGCTTTCATTACTACAGAGCCACCAGCTTTTATGTTACTTCCTTTTTCAAGGATGATTTTTGCATTTGTTACAATATCCATAACAGAAGCATCCATTTCATCTCCGAGAGAGATTTTGTCTGAGATACTTCCCGGAAGCGGATTGTCTGTGCTGACAAGCGTATCATCATCGCCTGCCTCGATCATAACATTCACAGCTTCTATACTATCTTTTACAGTAATAACCTGTCCTTTCAGTCGGACATTCATTTCTGCTGCCTGGATTTTCTGGATCATCAGATTTTTACTGCTGACGATAAGAGAATCCATAAATCCTTTACCTTTAATAATAAGTGAAACAGCTTCATCATTCTGAGGATTATATACAAAATCACTGAAGCTTATATTTCCTGCATCATAGATACCGGATTTCAGATCTGATTTTTTGATCTCAATCTGTTTTTTATTCTTCAGTTCATCTGTAAACGCTGTAACACCATCTGTAAATATCTTCAGGATTTTTCCGGTGCTGTTAATCAGTTCAAGTTCTGCTTTCTGCTTTGTACTGTCATAACTTCCCGTTGGATTGCTGTTCTCTTTAAGATCACCTGTAAGATGAAGTCTTCCTCCATCCTTATCCGCAATATTTACTGTGCTTTCTGTAGAAACATCTACTGTATAGACATCACTGCCGCCTCCGCCATCCAGATCAATTTTCTGTTTTGCTCCACCTTTTCCTGTGACATGAATATTGTCCTGACCATCACCGGATATTACTTCCAGGCTCGAGTCTTCCAGTTCAACCTGAATGTTATCATCTTTTGCTGTACCGTAAACAGTTGTTGTTGCTTTCTTTGATGTAATCGTTGTATTCAGCGAATAATATAAACCGGAAAGTACTACATTGATTCCATCAATAATGATATTGCCGTTTACTTTCGCTCCGCCGCCTGCGCCACTGTTAATGGTTGATTTGTCGATCACATCACCGACCGATGGTTCTTTGAAAGAATTTTTTGCGAGGATATAAAGAGTTTTAAATAAACCCGGAGTTTTGTCCGATCCCCAGGAGATATTGATATCTCCATCATATTCGCCGTCATCCACAACAATCGTAATATCTGTAATGCCAGCATTTTCCTTTGCTGATTTGAGTGCTACATCAACAGCCTTCTGAATGGCATTTCTGCTGTCTTTGTTCTCTTCTGATGCCGGAGCATCATTTTTGAAAACTTCCTGTCCTGCTGTATTCGTGCCACCTGTAATCTGTTCTGCAATCTGAGCACTGCCTTCTTTTATTTCTTCAGGAAGTGATGTATCTACATCATCTTCTCCTGTTACTGCAGAATCTTCTTCTCCGGCTGTCTGTACTGCCGTCGGGGCCGGTTCTTCTGCTGCCGGGGCCGGAGCCGATTCTTCCTGCACTTCAAGCGCACTTTCTTCAGCCGCCAGTACTGTGAACGATCCACCGGCACACAGAGACATTGCCAGAACAAATGTCAGTGTTTTTTTCTTTATGCTGTGCAGTTTCATCCATACACCTCCTTTCTGTTTTTATTTGGTTTGGTCTGTTTTTGAACTGACATCTTCATTTTGAATGCTGCCTGATTCCAGCATATCAAGAAGTTCTTCTGATGCTTTTGTCAGTTCCGGATAATCGTTGTTCTCTACGACTTTCCGTAGATCTTCTGTCGCATCTTCCTGTCTGTTCAATCCAAGTGCCGCAATTCCTCTGTTGTAATAAAGCATCGTATTACTTTCTTTTTTCTGTTCACCTCCTGTTTCCTGTGCATTGGTTAATCCGTATTTCATCGCTTTCTGAAAATCATCGTAAGCTTTCTGATATTCTTCAAGTGTAAGCTCACTGACTCCTCTGTAAAAATACAGATCTCCGCTTTTTTTGTACTGATCTGTCACCAGTAGTTCCGTTATATAAGAAATACTGTCCTGAAATTTTTCTTCTTTAAGACTAGCCACTGCCATAAGATAAGTCAGCGTTGTATGATAAACATCTTCTGCTCCCTTTTCTTCAGCCAGTTCTGCGTATTTCAGAACCTCTTTATAATCTTCAAGATAATTCTCACAAAAAGCAAGATGCACATAACAAAGAGCTTCGTCTTTATATCCATGAGCAAGCGCTTCCAGAAGATCATCCTTTGCCTGACTGTAATCTTCTTTCTGTATACTGCACACAGATCTCATAAAGTAATAATATCCCTCTTCACTCCGGTCCAGATTTATGAGTTCTGTACAGCCCTCCATAGCTTCATCAAATCTTCCTGCTGAAAAGCAGAGCGCCGTTCTGGTCATCTTCATCTGTATCTTTTCTTCTTCTGTAAGTTCCATTTCCTTCAGAAGATAATCAACCGGTTCTATAGCTTCTTCGTATTTTTCTTCTTTAATGAGTTTTTCGGCCTTATTACATGCATCAAGAAGTTTCTGTTGTTTATCCTGAAGTTGTCTCTTTGCATCCTTAAATGCTTCAAGCACTTTCATTGGATCTTTCAGTACTTCCTGTATCTGTGCGTCCAAAAGTGTTTCGGGTCCGAAATCTGTCTGTATTTCCTGCTGTGCTGTATAATGAATTACAAATTCCGATACAACAAGCACTGTCACAAGACAGACCGCCGTTACACGGAGCCACTTTTTGCGGTACCATTTCGTCTTTGTCCTTCCGGGATTCTCAGAAGGTCCTCTGATTTGTTGTTTCTTCTCTATCTTCATTATTTCTGTTCTCCACCGCCTTTTCTTAATTTTCAGAATTTTCCATTAAAGAATATCAATTCACAAAAATATAGTTATTTTTATAATACTTCTCTGAAATATTTTTTTCAACATCAAAAGAATGAAACGTACAATAACGGAACGAAAAACAAAGTGAAATATAATACATGAAAACATCTTGATAATATGATAATTAATAATATTTCAGTGTGAAAAATCATGATATGGAAATAAAGGAACTCAGATAAAAATTGATAAAGAAATGTACGATTAAAGATGTGTATTAATAAATATATATGGTCCTAAAATTGTTTTTCGGTATAATTCCACATTGAAATTATACCGAAAGAATCTGTCTGCGAATCTCATCATATTTTTTCCGTGGAACCGGGAGCTCTGTACCATCCCGCATAGTAATAGCATAACGTCTGATAGCCGTAATATACTGCGGATTGACCAGATAACTTCTGTGAGTCATAACAAAACAATCCTGCGTCTGCTGTGCAAGTTCTTTAATACTGTTTTTTGCAAAAATGCAGTCTGTAAGAGTCCTGACAACAGTTTCTTTACCCAGTGCAGAAATAAACATAACATCAGACAGCTGCAAAAATATCAGGGATCCGTTAACGTCACAGACAGACAGCTTCCTGTCACTGGTCAGACGTAAAATTTCTTCTTTCATATAGTGACTTGCCATTTTTCCCATTGTATCAGGAAATGCTTCATCTTCAGCAATTTTCAGTTCACCTATTGGATTGGAAATATGGATATGACTGATCTGCAGTCCATTGCCGGTATTCTCCCACACAAACGTACAACGCTGCTGTGCAGACAAAAAGAACTTTTCTTCAGGATCTGTTGTTACAAGATATTTGCCGGTTATAACGTAAAGTTCGGAACAACTGGCTGCAACCTGAAATTCTGCGTGCTGAAGATGACATGACGGAATAACCGCACAGTTTGTTTCTAAATTCTCTCTCACCTCATCACGAGTCAGAAGATATTCATCCTGTCGTGCACTGATCCAGACTATTTTGGGCGCACAATGACTGAAAATAAACGTATAATCACGCTTCCAGTATCTGGTCAGACATTCTGCTGTCAGTCTGACAGCTTCATCTTCTGTTTTATTCATGGGCGGTCACCTCTTTCTTTACATCCCAATTTATTCTTTAAAATATTATAACTTAACTCGTCGATGACCGTCAATATTTGCCCCGTATGTCTCGGGATTTTTCCATTACTCATGACAAAATGCCTCGCGGAATATTACCTGTGAACAGTAATTTAGATTCTTTTAATAAATTTTCTCTTCACAAATATGTATAAAAGTGTTATAGTTTTAGCATACTTCTTATGTAGTATTGATTACTACATGATGTGTTTTTAATTATCTCATACCTATTTTACAGTTTAGGAGGCGTTTACTATGATGCATATAAACTCACTTGTCTCAAAATTAAATTTAAAGGATCCGTGGAGTGCCATTACACACGGAATTGCGATGCTTCTGGCAATTGCCGGTACCGCACCTCTTTTGCTGCGGGCTGCTTCCGGTGAAAATGCGCCGCTTCATATCGCGGCACTGGCCGTTTTTATCCTCACTATGATCCTTCTCTATACAGCAAGCACAGTTTATCATTCCGTTGATTCTACCGAAACTGTTAACCGACGCCTGCGTAAGATGGATCATATGATGATCTTTGTTATGATCGCAGGAAGTTATACACCGATCTGCCTGATTGCACTGCATAACCGTATCGGTTATATCCTCTGTGGACTTGTATGGGGCGTTGCGATTCTGGGCATTCTACTTAAGGGACTCTGGATCACCTGCCCGAAATGGCTCTCTTCTGTGCTTTATATCGGTATGGGATGGCTGTGCGTCCTTGCCTTTATCCCGATTTTTCATTCTCTTCCGCGTGCCGGTTTTGGCTGGCTTCTCGCAGGAGGCATTATTTACACCGTCGGCGGCATCATCTATGGTTTGAAACTTCCTTTATTCAATGCCCGTCACAAAGACTTCGGTTCACATGAAATCTTCCATGTATTCATTATGCTTGGAAGTGCCTGCCACTTTATCCTCATGTATTGCTTCATCTCTACCCTGCCAATTTAACGGCAGGGTATTTTTCTTATGAAAGTTCTTTCTATAATAATATTATTTCTCTTTCAAAAATCCATCAGGGCAAGTTTTTCTTTCCTTGTAAGCTGCTTAATCGCATACTCCCTGCTCATCGCTTCTTCTTTCGTCGCATATCCCTCATAGTAAACCAGTTCCACCGGGCGTTTTGCCCTCGTATACTTTGCACCGGCCTTCCCCTCATTATGCGCTTTCAGACGTTTCTCCACCGAGGTTGTCCATCCCGTATAAAGTGTGCCATCCGCACATTTCATCATGTATGTATAGTTCATCCTTTTCCTCTTTTACCGGTCATGCTGTATCTTATGTAACAAGCTGTTTATTTGCTCTATGTAAAAGGATAACCGCCATTCTTTCCGGCAGTTACCCTCATTTCTATATAAAGCAGCCGGCTACGAATTTTTATTTCCTACCTGCTTTATTATACGTTGTACTTTCTTTTTTGTGAACCATTTACGGAAGATATGCAATCGGATCCACAGGTTCTCCGTTCTTTTTCATTGCAAAATAAAGGTTGCTGCCTTCTTTGCTGTAATACTTTGTCGGAGTCCCCACATACCCGATCACTGTACCTTTTGTTACTGTGTCACCCTCTTCAACAGTAAGATCCTTCACTGCCCGTAAACTGCCTGATAGCCACTTCCGATTTCCATAGTTACGGTAGTTCCTGTCTGCGGATCTTCCTCAATTGAATAAACAGTTCCCGGAACAGATGCCAGAACAGGAGCTCCATCCACTGCCTGAACAGAAATTGCCGGGCTTAATTTGTACTGATCCAGCGTCGGAAAATAAACCGTCTGATCCATGTTATAATCCAACAGGATCGATCCATCTACCGGCCATTCCATCAGCGTATCTTCCGAAAAACTCAGTTTTGGAGCTGCTTCGGCACTTGCAGAAGTGCTTACACTTTCTGTATTGACTGCACTCTGTGCTGCTCCGTTCCCATCTACGGTCTGTACGGATGTCTGATCTGCATCTTCGTTGTCTGCAAGTACTGTGTTTTCTACACCGCTCATCTCTTTTTCAGTGTCTGTTCTTTCGTCCTTCATCTCCGCTTCTACAAGACTGGTTCCCGCATCTACTGCCGAATCCTCATTCTCTTTGTTATCTGCCGTGTCATTCAGGTACGATGGTGCTTCTTCCTGAATTTCCACATCCGTTCCGGATGTTCCGAGCTGATAAACTCCAATTCCCGCCGCTGCAAGAACCGCCAGAAGCGCCGTATTTGTTACGTACCTTACAATTCTGTTATTTGCCATATTCTTTTCACCTCTGCTCATAATCATTTCTGTATTAACAGGGTGTCCAGTATATGCAAAAATATTCAATTTTACTAAATATAATCAAAATCTTCTGTTTCAATTTCCATCAATGGAAAATAAATATGTAAAATTTCCTGCCATGTTTTTCCCTCTTTTGCAAGCACAT
>ENA-ORTG01000887-ORTG01000887.1-human-gut-metagenome-genome-assembly--contig:-NODE-887-length-29699-cov-21.317467_pt1 | contig 29699 bp, 18 predicted proteins | sample MGYA00241906_ERZ509176 | MGnify/ENA primary metagenome ERZ509176 (study PRJEB26280, sample SAMEA2338811) | human gut metagenome | biome: human gut; feature: human-associated habitat; material: faeces...
TCTTTTCGTCCGCGTCTTACTTTCGTTTAACCCGTCCCTCAAGTGCTCGACTATAATAACACAACCGTCGGGACTTGTCAACACTAATTTTCAAAAAATTTCAGATTTTTTTCATTTTATTTGACGCGACTCCGATATCAAAGATGCCTGCGCGGGCACAGAGAACCGCACAGGCATTGATATGCAACGGTTTCAGGCTTTTACTGGCTCTGCCGCTTTCACTGCGCTGTCGAAAAATCCGACGAGATCGCGGAAGTATTCGTCGCGGCACTTCTCGTTGTGCAGTTCATGACGGGCATCTTTATATATATGTATCTCGGCATTTAGTCCGGCTTTCTGATAGCGGCGCAGGAGCTTCTTTGCCTTTGACGACTTCGTGCCGCCGATGGGATCCATGTCGCCGCTGAATATACCGATGCGGACATCGGGGCTTATTTTCGCGATGTTTTCTTTTTTATATATCCTGCCGAACGCTTTTATCATGTTCCAATCGAAGTTGACGCTGATATCTATTCCCGCCATCGGGTCATCGATAAACACCTGACGGCGTGCAACATCGCTCGTCACCCACTGGCTCGGACCTTTTTCGCCCTTATAGCGCGCATCGAAAATCATATCGCTGACTGGGTTGACGAACTTCGGGCACCAGTCCTTTGCGAACAGCTCGAGCGGCCAGAGCAGAGCGAGAGCCGCCTGCGCGCCGTCCATATCGGCGGTTCCGCAGAGCGCGACTGCCTTGACGTCAGTCCCCTGCTGGAGAAAATCCTGCGCCAAGAAGCTGCCGTAGCTGTGACCCATAAGCACCTGCGGGAGATGGTAGCGATCCTTGAGCCAATTATAGAAGAAGACAAGATCTTTGACTGTTTTCTTCTCAATATCGCCGGGATGCCTGCCGCGGTTTTCATCGGTCTCGGTGTTTCCGTGGGCACGGTGATCATCGGCAAAGACTATATAGCCATGCTCGTTGAACATCTGCGCTGTCTCATGATATCTGCCGGCATATTCGCACATTCCGTGAGAGATCTGGACAACGCCCTTGGGATTCTCCACATCATCCCAGAGATAGCAATGTATCGGGGTCGAATCGAAGCTTCGGATATCCAGCTGCTGCATAAGATTATCTCCTTTGTGTTTTTGACCAAATTATACCAATTAAAAATGTCGGTGTCAATAAAACGGAATGCAAAAGGATATACCCGCTCTCAAAAGAGGGCGGATATATACATATATAGTTATTTTATGTTCATCCAGACCTGCATATCGCTCTCGCCTCGATTGGCAAAGGCGAAATACGGGATGAGTCTTATGCGCGTAGGTTCATATTTTATCTCATCCGCCGGGGCATACAGAGCACCCGCTCCGAGCTTTCTTGTTCCGTCAACATCGAGCGCGGGAATACCGAAGCCGAGATCGACTGGCTCGGCGTTGAGCTCCGGAGAAACGGCGAGTGAGAATATATCGCCATTATCTACTCCCTCGGCGCAGTAGACAACGGGGCCGCGCATGACGGCGACCTTGCCCGAGTCCTCATGCACTGACGGGTCGGCGGAGATAATGACCGGAGACATATCGAAGTCCAGCTCTATCTTAGCGCCGTCCTCACAGTCGAAAAACAGATAGCCGCCGCTGATACCGAGATTTTCGGCTCGTTCGGCTCCCGCCGAGCAGTCGCGGCACCACGAGGGAATTCTGACGGCAAGCTTAGCGGGCGCGCCGCTGACGCGTATTGTCACCGAGCCGTCGGACGGGTAGTCAGTTGACTGGGAGATATGCGCCGTGCCGCCGTTTATTGCGACATCCGTATCGCTCTCCATGAACTGATGGACATAGACGGTGTCGCTGTCATACGAATATATATACTTTCCGATGCTCTCGACAAAGCGGGTGACGTTCGGCGGGCAGCAGGAGCAATCGAACACCTCGACGCGCTGAGTTATCGGCAGGCGGACTTCATTGCCGCGCCAATATTTTATCCTGCGGTTCAGAAGATCTATAGACAGCGGATTTTCATAGAAGAAGCTCTTTCCGTCGAGCGAAGTGCCCGAGAGGAATCCGTTATAGATGACCCGCTCCACGATATCGGCATAGTGCGAATCGACGGCGGTCAGCGACATACGCTGTGCGAACATCGCAAGAGATATTGCGGCGCATGTCTCCGCATAGGCGGTCTCGTTGGGTAGGTCACCGTCAACGGTGAACGCCTCACCGATGCGGGTCGAGCCGATACCGCCCGTGATATACATACGGTGCTCCGTCATGTTTTCAAAAATTCTGTTTGCCGCCGCGAGCAATTCTTCGTCGCCGCACTCGTAGGCGATATCAGCCATCGCGCTGTAGAGATAGCAGGCTCTGACGCTGTGACCGACCGCTTCGCTCTGGTCGCGCAGGGGGATTCTGTCCTGGAGATAATCCTCGGACGCAAATCCGCTCGCCTCTCCCCTGTCTTTTTCATTGTTGCCGCGCTTATCTATAAAGAAACGGCTGAGATCGAGCCAGCGCTTTTCGCCCGTGCAGCGATAGAGGCGCACGAGAGCGAGCTCTATCTCGGGATGCCCGGGAGTCGTGAAAGCTGCGGAATCGTCTCTGCGGAAAACATCGTCAATAAGTCCGGCATAGCGGCACATCAGATCAAGGAATCTGCGCTTGCCCGTGGCTTCATAGTAGGCGACCGCCGCTTCGATAAGATGTCCGGCGCAGTATAATTCGTGGTGGTCACGGTCGGTGAAGCGTTTGCCCGGCTCGACAACGGTATACCAGACATTGAAATATCCGTCGGGGGTCATGTTCCGCTCGATGCGGTCGATAAGATCCTCGACATAGCTTTCAAGCTGCTTGTCATTCTTTCTTTCAAGCACATATGCCGCCGCTTCCATCCACTTCGCCGCATCGGAATCGTAGAAGAAATGCGGGCGGTCGGGCTCGCCCTGCTTCCACTCGCAGCTGAGTGCGGAAAATCTGCCGGTGTCTTCAAATCTGCGGCGCACGCTGTCGAGCGTCACAGACTCGTTGAGCGCAATGCGGTCCTTCCAGAATCCGCCTGTGATATTCACTTTGTCAAACGGTATCGGGTGCTGTTTGTTCATATAATAGTCCTTTCGCGGGATAAAAATTTCAAAAGCCAATATGATTTTCTCGGCTCAACAAGAATACCACAAAATATTCAAAATTGGTAGGATATTTAAAAAATTTTATGAACAAATCCGCCAACGGATTGAAGATTCATGAAAAATATGCTAATATATCCGTGCTTATAATTTGCACTACTGCGCTTTTTGAGGAGGTACTCTTATATGGAGTATAAGCTAAACACAACAAATTACCGCGACTTCAAGGTCATTGAGGACAACAAGCTCGCGGGAAGAGCATATTTTATACCGTATTCAAAAAAGGAGAAGCTTTGCGCCGTCGATCTCAAACATGAGCGCACGGACTCCGACCTTGTCGAGGTTCTCTCCGGCGAGTGGGATTTCAAATATTACAACGATATCTCGCTCATTCCCGAAGTGTTCGATGCATCAGGCGTTGAGTTCGACAAGATACATGTTCCCTCGACATGGCAGCGCACCGGCTACGAACCGCCGGTCTATCTCAACTGTCCCTACGAGTTCGACCTGCCCAACCCGAACGTGCCCGAGCATATGTCCGCCGGAATCTACCGCAAAACTTTTGAAGTCACAAATTCCGACGATGTTCATATTCTGAGCTTCCTCGGCGTTGTTCCGTGCGTTGACCTCTACGTCAACGGAATATATGTCGGCTACAGCGAGGGCGCGCACAATTCGGCGGAGTTCGACATTTCGGAATTTATATACGAGGGCACGAACGAGCTGCTCGCGGTCGTTCACAAATGGTGCTCCGGCACTTATCTCGAATGTCAGGACATGTTCCGCGAGAACGGAATATTCCGCGATGTGCTTCTCTACAGGCTTCCGGCAGTCTACATAAATGATTACTATATCCGCCCGCGCAAGGCAGACGGAAAATGGACGATGGATGTCGAAATCACGCTCGAAGGCAAGCTCAACGGCTGCGAAGTCGGGCTCTCACTCGAAAAAGACGGCAAGGTTATCGCCGGAGAGACTGTAAAGGCAGAGCGCCTTACATACATGACATTTGACGATCTTGATGTAACCGAGTGGAATGCGGAGATTCCGACCGTCTACAACGCTTATATAACACTGTATAAGAACGGCGAGGAGCTCATGACGCTCAGAAACATCACGGGCTTCAAAACAGTGGAAATAAAGGGCAACGCCTTTACATTTAACGGACAGGTCATCAAGTTCAAGGGCGTCAATCATCACGACACAAACGGCAAAACCGGCTATGTCATGACTTTTGACGACTATGAAAAAGATGTAAAACTCATCAAAGAGTATAACGGCAACGCAATACGCACCTCGCACTATCCCCCCGATCCATGTCTGATAGCTCTTGCCGACACATACGGTCTTTATATAGTCGACGAGGCGGATATCGAAACTCACGGCGCATTTTTCGCTCCGCACAATGATATAAACAAGATAAGCCACGATCTCAAGTGGGCTCCGAGATACCTCGACAGGGTCAAGAGAATGTATTACCGCGACAGGAGTCACCCTTGCATCACGATGTGGTCGCTCGGCAACGAGGCGGGCGGCTATGCCTGCCAGGATGTCTGCTACGATTATCTGCACGAGACCTGCCCGGAGATACCCACTCACTACGAGGGTGTTATCCACACAAAGCGCAAGGCTTACGATGTGGTCTCCGACATGTACCCGACACACGCGCAGGTTGAGCGCGTCGGCATGGGCACACAGAGGGGTAAATGGTACAAGACGAAACCCTACTTCCTTTGCGAATATGTCCACGCGATGGGCTTCGGCCCCGGTGCGATGGAGGAATACTGGGACAGTTTCTATAAATACGACAATCTCATGGGCGGCTGCATCTGGGAATGGGCAGATCACGCGGTATATCACGCAGATGGTCCGTATGAATACACCTACGGCGGCGACCACGGCGAAAAGAAGCACGACGGCAACTTCTGCGTTGACGGTCTTGTTCATCCCGACCGCACGCCTTCGAGCGGCGCGCTTGAGATGCAGGCGGTCTATCGCCCCGTCAGAGCAAAATACAACCGCGACGGCAGCTTCACTTTCACGAACACAAACCGCTTCCGCAGTTCGGGATATATCACAGTCGTCCGCTCGATGACGGTTGACGGCATCGAAGGCAAAGAGAGGGAGCGTTTCTCGCTCGACATTGCGCCCTGCAAGAGCGAAAAGGTGACATTCAAAACAAAGATCCCCGCCGGCTGCGACTGCCGTATGAACTTTGAATATTTCGACGGCGACGCTTTCATCGCACGCGAGCAGGTTATAATAAAGAAAGAGCACAAGAAAGTCGCTCTGCCGACCGGCAGCAAATTAGAATGCAAAGTGGGCAGAAACTCCGCAAAAGTCAGCTTTGACGGCGGCTCGGTGAAATTCGACCTCAAGGCCGGCGAGATAGCGTCCTACAAGCTCGGTGAAAAGGAGCTCATTAACCAGTCCCCCGCCGCGCACAAGGGCTTCATCCCGAACATCTTCCGCGCGATGCTCGACAACGACAGAGTTATCATTGCAAAGTGGGAACAGGCCGGATATGACGACATAAAAGCTATTCCGCATTCAGTGAACTTCTCCTCGGCCAAGCACTCGGCGAAATTCACCGTTGACTTCAACCTCCGCTCGAAGAAAGGCGTTGTTGCAAAGGTCAATCTTAAATACACTGTTGACGCCGCAGGATGCATAAAAGTCGAGGCGGTGTTCAACTCGAAATCCCAGCAGAGAGCCGCTGCAGCTCTGCCGCGCTTCGGTCTCGTGTTTGAGATGCCGATGAGTTTTGAGAACATCGAATATCTCGGCTACGGTCCCAGTGAAAACATGATCGATTTCAGAGAGCACACGACATTCGGCACATACAAGACCACGGTCAACGATATGGATGAGTTCTATATCAAGCCGCAGGATTACGGAGTGCGCACAGGCGTTCGCAAGCTCAGCATCACGGATGCTGACGGCGTCGGACTGATGATATGCAATCCCGACAGAGATCTCAGCTTCACCGCGAGGCACTTCACGCAGGCTCTGATGCAGCGCTCAATGCACCGCGACGACCTCCACTCCGAGAACACGACGGCAATTGACATCGACGGCTTCCTCAGAGGCACGGGCACCGGCAGCTGCGGCCCCGACGTTCTCCCGCAGTACACAGTTGACGGACGCAAGGAGCTCTCGTACAGCTTCGTTATCATCCCGATAAAGTAACAAACAAGCATTTATAAAGCATTGAATCCTACTCACAGTTTTTGTGGGTAGGATTTTTTAGTTGGGAGTCGGCGCGTAATTGATAGGGGTTGTGGGGGGAAAACCGCCGTCAGTCAAACATTTTTATATTTTAAATTAGCAGAATCATGCAGAGGGCGAATGATATCTGCCTACGGTTTATGCAGTGACTACAGCAGGCGAGCTAAGTTCGCCTCTACAAGGGGATTGCGGAAAGCTTTGCTTTGTAGGGGTCGGCGACTCGACGACCCTTTGACGCGTTAGCGTCACCGAAAATCTATTCATTTCGCCCGTGTAGTGTAATACGCTCTCTGCTTGAGACTTGCCCCCTGTGCCGCCTGCGACGGCAGCGGTGCATCGAGTCGCCGCACCCTACAAAGGGGACATCGAGAAACAAAACAGTCTATGCAAAAGGGTAAATCTGCTCAACGTCCCCTCAGTCTCGGCTTCGCCGAGTCGGCTCCCCTACAGGGGGAGTCATAATCGGTCGGTTGTGTACTCTGCAACTCCAAAATTGCACATTTCTTTTTCAAGCTCTCAACACAACCGCATGGCTTCTGCGGGATATAAGAAAATCGGCTGTCGGGTTTTACTCGACAGCCGATGATTTTTTATGTTCACTTTTTCATTTGCTCGCGCAGGTGGTTTGAAAGCAGAGCGAGCGACGACGCCATATTCTCGTTCTGGACAAGTATGCCATCCGGGACAACGAGATGAACCGGAGCAAAGTTCCAAATGGCGCGGATGCCGCTGTTCACGAGCAGGTCGCATATCTCCTGCGCGCTCGATGCGGGGACGGTGATGATGCCTATATGCACATTCACTTTGCGGCAGAAGCTGCCGAGCTGGGCTATCGGGAATACCGTCTTGCCCTGGAATTCGGTCGGCTCTTCGCAGAGATCGAACGCGGCGATTATATTGAGCCCGTAAGCCTTGAAACCGCTGTAGTTGAGCAGCGCCTTGCCGAGGCTGCCTGCGCCGACTATCACGGCGTTATCGATATCATTATAGCCGAGGAAAGCTTCAAGCTCCGCGATAAGATCCTTGACATTGTAACCGACCTTCGGCTTGCCGGATGAGCTAACGCTCGCGAGATCCTTGCGCACCTGAACATCATTAAGCTGAAGTGCTTCGGCGATAGTTGTAGCGGATATATTTTTCGGTGCATCCTCCGGAAGCCCCTGGATATAGCTCAGGTACATCGGCAGTCTCTGAAGAGTGTGTTTCGAGATATTCGGAGTCATAAAAATTTCACCAACCTGAAAATTATACTTGTACTGCAACTATTGTATCATATTTTTTCAGATAGTTCAAGTAAACTTCGGGGCAAAAAAATCGGGGGAGCCGCCCGAAAGCGACTCCCCTTCTCACCTGCCTTTTGAGCAGGATTTCAGTTTTTATTCACAGTCTTAGACCGTGAAAGCAAAGTCGGTAGTATCCCAGACCTGCTTGCCGTTGGCCATATACTTCGCAGTTGCGGTGTAATCGCCTTCGGTGAGCTTAACATTGATGGTCCAGATCTCGCCGTCGCCGTTAGAAGCGATGGAAACACCTATGTCATCTCTGTCATAAGTCCTGGTAGCACCCGAAGCATAGGTTATTCTAACCTTCTTGGCAGTACCGTTGACAGTGACTGCGACAGAATCAGCAGAAACACTAACTGCAGTAACGCTGACAACCTTTATGGGCTTGGAAGTGATAACTACATCAAATTCAAAGCCGTCAGTCCAGGTCTTGCCATACTTAGCCTTTGCAAGATGCTTACCTTCGGGGATACTGAGTTTGACGGTCCAGATCTCATAAGCAAGGTCGGCACTGTTAGCGCTGACTTCGTTGCCCTGTGCATCGTAAGACTTGATAGAAACTCTCGGATCGATCCTTATGAATGTGGTTGTTCCACCCTTTCCATAAGCAATCTGGATCTTGCTGGCCTTGCCGTCGACCTTAAACGAGTACTGTTGCTTACCGCCGTAATTCGGGGTGTCGTAGGTTACGTCAACAACTCCCTTAGGCGCGGGTTTGACATCATAAACAACAGTAAATTCATGATCTCCGGTCCATACCTTGCCGTACTTTGCTCTGGCAACATGCTTGCCTTCAGCAATGTTAAGTTTTACAGTCCAAATCTCATAAGCAAGATTTGCACTCTTGGCATCGACTTCGTTACCCTGTGCATCGTAGGACTTGATAGATACTCTCAGATCATACCTTGCACGAGTGGTAGTTCCGCCATTTTCATAGGCAATCTGGATCTTGTCAGCCTTGCCGGAAACCTTGACGAAATATTCCTGCTTGCCACCGTAGTTCGGGGTGTTGTAGGTTACATCAAGGACACCATCAGAAACAGGCTCAGAGGGCTTGGTATCAAACTTAACGGTAAAGTCGTAGCCGTCCTCTTCCCAAGCCTTGTCAAACTTCGCGAGAGCGGTATACTCACCCTCAACGAGATTGACATTCAGGGTCCAGATTTCGCCATCCTCAGTCTTCTCTATCTTCAGAATACCAAACGCATTGACATCGCTTGTCATGGAGGTGTTTCTGTCAAACGTGCGGGTAGTGCCATAAGCGTCAACTATTCTGAGTTTCTGAGGCTCGCCCTTGACCTTGACTGTATACTGATGCATGCCGCCGTAGTTCGGGGTCGCCGGAGTGACGGAGATGATGGAGGAGCCGCTGGCAACAAGAATAGCGTCAAATCTGACATTCTCGATGCCCATAGTTCCGACCTCGGGATCCCAACCGGTGAAGTTGTAACCGTCGACAATCGGATCTGCGGGAGCTGCGATCTGCTCGCCGACCTTCGCAGTAACGGTTGCATGAACTTCGCCGTTTACATAGAAGGTAGCGGTGTAGGTCTCAAGCTCGAGAGCTTTGACTGCATCGTTGATAGCCGTGGTGGCTGCGTTGATTATATGCTGCTCGTCGTACTTCAGACCCTCGGGAACTACTGTTTTAAGGGCTTCCGCGAGAGCGTTTCTGGTCTCGGCGGTGTACTTCTTGTCGTAGTTCTCTTCATTCTGTTTAGCTTCAGCCTTTGCCTTAGCCTCATTGTAAGCGGAGTAGTCGGCGTCGTCCTTAATCCATGTCGAAACGACTGTTACGTCGTGTGCGGGCATGGTTTCGGGAAGTGCAGGATCCCAACCGTTAAAGGTCTCATGTTCCTTTGTGGGTTCTGCAACACTGATAGCTGCGCCATAGTAAACCATGGACTCTGCGCCGTCAACAGAAAGCTTGTACTGGTTACGGCTGTAGTAGACCTTAAGGGTAAGGCTACTGTCTGCCGCGACTGTGCCGGAAAGGACGCTGTCACCTGCAACCGTGAAGCCCTCGCGGGTCTCGGGATCGACGGAGACGGTCGCGTCGGTGGTTGCGGGAACAGTCTTGGTCTCTGCTGCGCCGTACTGTCCGTCAAGGCCCATGACATAAGTCTCAACCTTGTAGGAGACTTCGCCGGCGGAGAACTGAGCGTTGAAGGAAACATCCTCAGTGCCCATGGCTCCGACTTCCTTATCCCAACCGGTGAAGACGAAGCCTTCCTTGGTGGGATTCTCGGGAGCGATGATCTGCTCGCCGACCTTCGTGGGAACGACTCTGTACTTAACGCCGTCAACATAGAAGGTTGCGTTGTAGGTCATCTTGTTGAGACCTGCGACTGCGTTGTTGATAGCGGTTGTTGCCGCATCAACTTCACCCTGCTGGGTGTACTTCTTGCCGGAGACATCTGCTGCAAGAGCCGCTGCAAGAGCATTTCTGCTCTCCTCGGTGTATCTTGCTGCGTAGTCGGACTCGGTCTGCTTTGCCTTAGCCGCTGAGACTGCCTTGTTATAGGCGGTGTAGTCAGCGCCGTTCTCGCTCCACTGGGGAACGAGAGTCAGATCCTCTGCAGGCATGGTGGCGGGAACCGCGGGGCTCCAGCCGGTAAAGGTGTAGCCCTCTCTGGGAGCCGGATCGGCTATCTCGAGAGCTGCGCCATAGTAAACCATGGACTCTGCGCCGTCAACAGTAAGCTTGTACTGGTTACGGCTGTAGTAGACCTTAAGGGTAAGGCTGCTGTCTGCCGCGACTTTGCCGGTGAGAACGCTCTCGCCTGCAACCGTGAAGCCCTCGCGGGCGTCGGGAGTAAGAGTTACCTCTTCGCCCGTGGTTGCGGGAACGTTCTTTGTTTCGGCAGCGCCGTACTCACCATCAAGACCCATGACATAGGTCTCAACCGTGTAGGAGACTTCGCCTGCGGAGAACTTAGCGTCAAATCTAACATCCTCAACGCCCATTACTCCGACTTCGGGATTCCAACCTGTGAAGACATAGCCTGTCTTGGTGGGATCTCCGGGCTTAGCGATCTGCTCGCCGACCTTCGTGGGAACGACTCTGTACTCAGTGCCGTCAACATAGAAGGTTGCGTTGTAGGTCATGAGCTCAAGAGCTGTGACCGCATCGTTGATTGCCTTAGCGGCTGCATCAACTTCACCCTGCTGGGTGTACTTCTTGCCGGAAACATCCTTCGCAAGGGCATCGGCGAGAGCCTGTCTGGACTCTGCGGTGTAGGTCTTGTCGAAGTTTGCTTCTTTCTGCTTAGCTTCAGCCGCTGTCTTAGCCGCGTTGTAAGCGGTGTAGTCAGCGTCGTTCTCGTTCCACTGGGAAACAAGAGTTACATCGGAAGCGGGCATGGTTTCGGGAACATCTCTGTCCCAACCGGCGAAGGTGTAGCCCTCACGAGCTGCCGGCTCGGAAACACTGATGGCTGCGCCGTAATAAACATTGGTCACATTGCCGTCAACAGTAAGCTTGTACTGGTTGCGGCTGTAGTAAACCTTGAGAACAAGGCTGCCGTCAGCAAGGACTGTGCCGGAAAGGACGCTGTTGTCAGCAACCGTGAAGCCCTCGCGGGCGTCGGGGGTTACGGAAACAGTCTCGCCGGTAGTAGCAGACTTATCCTCGATAGCAGCGTCGTCGTAGTTACCGTCAAGACCCATGACATAGGTCTCAACCTTGTAGCCGACGGTGCCTGCCGAGAACTTAGCGTCAAATCTAACATCCTCGACACCCATGACTCCGACTTCGGGGTTCCAACCTGTGAAGGTGTAGCCTACCTTGGTGGGAGCTTCGGGGGCGACGATCTGAGCGTCAACCTCTGTGGCGACGGTATGATAAAGCTTATTGTCGACATAGAACTCTGCGTTGTAGGTCATGAGTTTAAGACCCTTAACCGCGGCGTTTATCTTCGCTGTCTGAGCGTCAACAATATGCTGCTCGCTGAGCTTCTTGCCGGAGACATCCTCATTAAGTGCGGTGTCAAGGGCAGCTCTGGTGTCAGCAGTGTACTTCTTGTCGTAGTTGGCCTCTGCCTTCTTAGCTTTGGCAGCATCAACAGCTATGTCATAATCGGTGTAGTCTGCGGGATTCTCGTTCCACTTAGCCGTAAGAGTGATGCTCTGTGCGGGCATGGTGGCGGGAACTTCCTCCACCCAGCCGTCAAATTTAAATCCGGCCTTTTCGGGAGTGGCGGGATTAACTACTGCACCATAATAGCGTTCATCGGGCTTGAGGTCCGTGTTAGCATAAGTTATGGTGTACTTATTGCGTGAATAATAAATGCTAAGGACAAGAGAACCGTCAGCGGCGATAGTGCCGGTAAGGACGCTCTTCGCGGAATCGAGCGAGAAGCCCTCTGCGGGAACTGCGTCGGCGGTTATGTCGGCGGTCGAACCGGTCTCGCCGGCACCCTGATAGGTGCTGTCGGGAGTTGCCGGATAGTTGCCGGTGGTGTCCATATTATAAACATTTACAGTATACTTTGTATCCGTGTTGTTTGCGAACTGAGCTTCGAATGTAGCGTCAGCGTCAAACGTTGCGGGTACGTTGCCCCAACCGACGAAGTGCATGCCGACAGGTGCGGCAGGAGCTTCGATGGAGCTGAGATCAACGGGATCGCCCTGGTTGCCGGTGAGAACCGCGTGAGTCACGCCATTCACGGTGAAGGTGAAGGTGACGGTGACAACGGGGTTAGCAATAAGGCGCTTCCAGTTGTAGATAAGGTTGTTCATAGCTTCTCTGACCTGCGTGCGCATGGTCGTAGAGGCGTTGAACGAGGTCGAAACCTTCTGAGCATAAGCAAATGACTTTGAATATGCTTCCCATCTGTCCGCGTCATACTTGGAGGCATCGGCGGGGTTGATGGTGCACATTGCTATAGCCGCGTCGAGATGCGTCTTAACAGCATTAAGCTTTATAAGTCTGGGACCCCAAAGCTCGATCTGCTGCTCAGCATAAGCAACATCGATAGCGGATATTGTGGGCATCTGCCAGGTGGCAATCGCGGTCTCCCACGCTGCGTGGTCGGTCTGCCACTGTGCATATGCCTTCTCATACTTCTGATTCTCGAGCATGGTGGCGTCATCGCCGGGCTTCTCGGGAGCAACAGGCTCCACGGGAGCTATGGTCGAGTTATAGAGGTTGAGAGCGCGGTTTCTGGCTTCTTTCCAGCCGCTCCATGTGACAGAATTGAAATCGTCATAACCGAAGAAGTTATAACCGTCATCCCAATAAACGGCATTGGCTGCGTTTTCCTTGCCCTGGACTGCCTCAACGGCGGTCTTGAGCGAGTCAACAGAAGCGGAAACGACCTTCTTGTCGAGTGCTGCCGCAGCTGCGTCAAGGTTATCAGCGATGACCTTGTACTGAGCCATGTAGGAAGCGTTCGAGAAGTTAGCCTTCAGTTTCGGTCTGAGAGCATAGTTGGCTGCCATGATAAGAGCCGACTGATATGCTGCCCACTCAGCATCTGCATCTGCGCTGTAGTTAGCGCGCTGACGCTGCTCGCCGGAATACTGGCTGTACTTCGCGGGGACTTCATAGTCATTGTAGACATAAATCGAAACAGAGCCGGTAACCGTACCGGTTTTGCCACCGATAGTAGCCGTCCTTGTTGCTTTGACGGAATAGTCAATTGTATATGTTCCGTCAGTAAGCGCAGCTCTGTCCGCGCCGGATTTTGCCTGCCAAAGACTTTCGGTAATGTTAACATTACCGTTTTCTGTTTCGCCTGAGAAGCCTGTATTCTCAAAGAATGTACCAGTGTTGCCCTTGAAGGTGGATGCATTCTGAGTATAGGTGGACTTCGTCAGATGTCCGCCATCCTTAACTCTGTTTATTCTTACATGAACATTGTTAATCGCATCAAGAGTCTCATTCTGGTTGATAAATCCGGCGCGAGGCTTAACAAGTCTCACTTTTCCGGTAATCGTAGAGATATCCTTGGGCTCGGAATCATCCTGAGCATCGGAACTATAATAAGTATAGAACGAAGCGTAAAGCGGAGTGTCACCGGTAAGCGAAGCACCGCTCTCAGTGAGGATGAAATAGCCGACCGTGAGGACGACGACAGTATCCGTTACACCAGGCTTCGAAACAGTAAGCGTCTTGGAATCGCCGCCGTTGATGACATCGCCGGCGCTGACACCGGAAACGCCGACGTTGGAGCCGGCTCCCGCTGCAGTATAAGCGGTTGCCGAAACGCTCGCGATCCTGTACTGATAAAGTGCATCCTGTGTAAAGGTGCCGTTCTTGTCAGTGTATCCTCTGTTTATACCCTTCGATCCGTTGTAGATCGTGACAGAATAAGCCACATCACCCTTTTCCGGGGGAGATACTCTGGTCGGACCTGCGAATTCCATCTGACCAAACTTCGACTTATCGACGAGCTTCATGACCTGGGCCACGATGTTGACGATAGGCGGAACAAGCTTGTCTCCATAACCTGTGAATGTGTCTTTGCCGAGTGTAAAATTCGGGCGGAGGCAACCGAGAAGGTCATAGACTATCTTACTCAGCGCATCGTTCTTTACTATGTCATTGAGTGAGGCGTACTTAGTTGCTACCGATCCCGGAAGAACTGCGTTGAGGATGTCGGTGACGAGTCTCACGATGCTCTGCTTGAGAGTCTGCTTGGCGAATGCGCCGGACTCATTCTTAACAAACAGGTCAGAGATGCAGGTCAGATCCTGATCAACGAGCAGTCCGTTGAGGATAGAATAAACAATATCCTTGAGGATAGTCTCGCTTCCGCTGTTGGCAAACTTTGCGGGAAGAATAGATTTGTCCAACAGCTTGAAGAAGATATCATCAAGTGCTTTCCATCCGTCAGAGGTATCGATATCAGTGGTCGGAAGAAGACCCGTGTAATACTGCGGGTCAGCGGCAAGCCACTGAACGGCAGTAGTCAGCATCTTATCCATACCGTCGCCGTAGTTGAGCGCCTTCTTCAGATCGCCCGCGTTGAGGTCGATACCGGGATTGACGTTGTAGGCGACATAATCCGCAAGCATATCAAGGATACCCTGAACAGTCTTGGGATAACCGCTGTAATCTCTTTCGGGAAGGAACTGAGCCATGAGCTGCTTAACAGCCTCCCATGCAACTCCGACAACAGTCGTAACATCCTCGGGGATGTACATATAGCCGACTGATGCGTTAATGACCGAGCGAGCAATGTAAGCAATAAGCTCCTCCTTGCTCATAGCATCGATCTCTTCCGGTGTTGCGATATGCTTCTGCCAATCCGGGAAGAAGTAACCGCCGGTCTCTTTGAGAATGTATCTCGCAACTGCGACAACATTATCGGTGAGCTTTGAATTGTCACCCGAGACCCAACCGTTGTAGTTCTTCAGAAGTCCGTTAACAATGCCGCCGGCAATGTTATTGAGCTCAGCAACAAGAGTGCTGTCCGCGGGGACGGTATAGGCCGAAACCCTGAAGTCCCTGTTGAACAGACCCGCAAGAGTACCTGTGGTATCCTTGTCGATCTCCTGACCGAGCCACTTCATTGTCTGGTCATTGAGCATCGGAACAGCTATATCGTTATAAGCTGTCTGAAGAAGATCCTCGATAAAGACATATGTAACCTTTGTCGAGTTGAGGTCAACGAGATTTCTGACGCTTTCGGGAATCTCTTTAACGCCTGCAAGAGCGTTCTGAATGATGGTCTGAACCATCGTATCGACAGTCGTGCTGCTGTTGTATGCCGTATTCGGATACGCAATACCCCAGAGAAGCTCTCTGAGCATGACTTCGACATTCAGATCGATCTTGACGAACGAGTTGGCAACGCCAAGGCTGACGCCGTCGTCTCGTCTCTGCTTACCGATACCGCCGAAAACAACCTTCCGGACAATCTCTCTGTTGCTGTCATGTCCAAGGAACTCAAGCAATGACTTGATAACCTCCACATCACTGCTGTTGCTTCTGCGTCGCTTCTCAAGCATGCCAACTTCGACTTTGTTAAGGTCGCCGGCCATCCAGAGGATAGCACTGTTGTCGTTGATGAGCTTATAGACGCTCGAAAGAGCATTGTCTATAGACGTCGCATCAAGCTTACCGAGAATCGAAAGATTCATCGTGATGTCCGCTTTGGCGAGCGCCTTGTCAGCGTAGTCGAGAAGCGCAGACGCATACTGCTCCGTGGTCAGAACCGCAGTGTCAGTAAAGTCGTACTTTGTCAGCGCGTCATCCTTATAAGCCTGGTACGCACTCGCGCCGGCGGTAGCCGATGAGAGTATGAGCAGTGAAGCAAGGATGATTGCTAACAAGCGTTTCATTTTCTTCAAATTTACACCTCCATTTTAAAAATTTCACCATATATCAGAGCATTCCGTCTCCCGCAAATTGACGGAACACATTGGCGACAAAGTCATTTTGCTCTGTTCGGGCAATACAAAGCAAGAGGGTATGATTATCCCCCATGTAAAGAATAACCCTCTGTTCAGCACTTTGTCAATAAGTTTAAAATTTTTTAATCATTTTTGTATGGTTTGCACAACGATTTTTTAATTTTTTATAGTATGCTAACAATACAGATTTGGCAAATATGTTGAAAAATGTAATTTTTGTTTTATATTGCCATTAAAAATGGCGTTTTTATGTTTATCAGGAATTAATAGCCGTTTTTTATGGGTAAAAAATGCACAAAAAATCATGATATTAAAGAATAATATCGTTTATTTACCATATTAATGTTTGTTATAGAAACAAGAAAGCTGTTATTTGCCGACAGTACATAAAAAACTGATTTTTTCGGCTATATTTGTTTTACATATCCGTTATATGAAAAGGCTTATATATAAATGTATAGTAATATAGCATTGCGGCAGTGATTTATCGGGGTAAAAAGCAACACAGATAAGCAGAACAACCGGCTCCGTCACCCCTATACAGACTTCAAAAGCAGGCGAACGAAGTTCGCCGCTACGGTCGATAGAATAAATCTTTGCGAAAACTTTGTGCCGCCGTCGGCGGCAGCGGTGCGTCGAGTCGCCGCACCCTACAAGGTACAGGGTAATAAATTTAGTGCGAATTTCGTGAAATAAGCTCTCAGTCTCGGCTTCGTCAATCAGGTTTCCCTGCACGAAAGCCTGACAAGCCTATTAATAACACAAAAACCGGCCGTAAAGCAATCGCACTTTACAGCCGGCTTTCGCGGTTTTTTCACTTTTTCTCCTTGCACGCGGCTATTATACTCAGCGCCGAGCAGGCGGCTGTCGCTATCGCCGCGGCGGCGATAAGCTTTTTGATTATATCGAGCCAGCGCATCGAGGTCAGCGCGCAGCTTACGAGCTTCAGGCTCTTTGAAACACTCTGCACAGTATCCATTACTATCCCCTTTCAGTTTGCCAACAGGACTGCGTGGGCTATCGACGGCACCGTTTCGCCCTGGAGCGGTGAGACTGCCGAGAGCAGCGCGCCCGTTCCGACGAAGAGCACTTTATTGAGCCTGCCCGAACGCATCTCGCTGACGATATGCGAGCAGACCACCGCCGCGCTGCATCCGCAGCCCGAGCCGCCGGAGTTCACGTCCTGCTCGTTGAGCCGATAGAGCATCAGTCCGCAGTCGTTGTGGCGGGTCGTGATATCGATATGCTCCTGCTTCCTCATCAGCTCGCGCAGGAGCGTTGAGCCGACATATCCGAGATCGCCCGTTAAGATAAGATCGAGATCCTCCGGCTGCGTTTTTGTGTCCTGCAAAAAGTCGGTTATCGTCGAACAAGCAGCGGGCGCCATCGCCGCGCCCATGTTGTTCGCGTCCTTGACTCCGTAGTCGGTTATCCTGCCGAATGTGGCGGCTTCTATATGCGGCGACGCGGACTTTCCTATCACGGCGCACCCAGCCGCCGTCGCCGTCCACTGGGCAGTCGGAGGACGCTGACCGCCGTATTCGAGAGGCGTGCGGAACTGTTTTTCCGCCGAGCAGAAATGCGACGAGGTCGCCGCGGCGGCTATACGCGCCGCACCAGAATCGACGCTCAGCGCCGCCATTGCCAGCGAAAGAGCCATTGTCGAGCACGCGCCGTAAAGCCCGACAAACGGTATGCCGAGATCGCGTGCGCCGAACGCCGAGCCGCTGCACTGGCTGAGCAAATCGCCCGCCATGAGCATATCTATATCGGCGGTCGTCATGCCGGATTTTTCAATAGCCTTCACCACGGCGCGATGCTGAAACGCGCTCTCCGCCTTCTCCCATGTTTTTTCGCCGAATGTGCCGTCGGTTATCACCTCATCAAAACTCCCGCCGAGAGGCCCGTCCCCCTCTTTGCTGCCGACTATTGAGGCGGACGCTATTATCCCCGGACGGCTGCCGAATTTCAGCGTGTATTTTCCAATTCTCTCTGCCATCGGTTCACCCCATTATCCTGAGCGCGATATAATAAATCACGCCGTAGACGACCGCCGCGGCACTGCCATAGACTATGACAGGTCCGGCAACCTTGAACATATTTGCGCCCGTGCCGAGAATCCTGCCCTCGCTCTGAAACTCCATCGCGGGCGAAACGACTGCATTCGCAAAGCCGGTTATCGGCACGAGTGTACCTGCGCCCGCATGACGGGCGATTTTATCGAACACGCCGAGTGCGGTCAGCAGGGCGGCAACGACGACAAGAGTACACGGTACAAGGCTCGACACCGTCTTTTCGTCCGCGCCGAGCGACTCATAGAGCATCGAGAATCCCTCGCCTATCGCGCAGATGAGCCCCCCTATCAAAAAAGCTTTCAGCAGGTTCATCAGCTTCGGGCTCGGCGGCGAGGCGCGCTTCGTCATTTTTTCATATTCTTTTCCGGACAGCGACATATTTTCATCTCCCTTGCGTCTATTTTCTGCACGCGCGAAAGAAATATACCGCCGCGAAAATAATTTACAAATGTTGACTTGACTTGATGAACAACATCGCGATAAAATTATAAAAAACACTTGAGGAGCTTTGCAATGGCGCATCTTATCGAAGTCAAGGACGCATATAAAATATACAATCCCGGCGAAAATGAAGTTCACGCGCTCGACGGAGTTTCGCTGACCGTTGACCGCGGAGAATTTCTGATGATCGTCGGTCATTCCGGCTCGGGCAAATCGACGCTGATGAACATGCTCGGTCTGCTCGACATCTGCACGAGCGGCGAATATCTCATTGACGGCAAGGATGTTTCAAACCTGTCGGACGACGAGCTTTCGGAGATACGCAACAAAGAAATAGGCTTCATCTTCCAGGGCTTTAATCTGATTCCGAGCCTTACGGCAAAGGGAAACGTTGAGCTGCCGCTGATATACAGAGGCGTCAAAAAAGAGGAACGCGAGAAGCTCTCGGTCGACGCGCTGCGCCGAGTCGGGCTCGAAAAGCGCATGAACCACCTGCCCTCACAGATGTCCGGCGGTCAGCAGCAGAGAGTCGCGATAGCCCGCGCAGTTGCCGCGCGCCCACCGATAATCCTCGCGGACGAACCGACCGGCAACCTCGACTCGCACTCCGGCAAAGAGGTCATGAAGATACTCCACGAGCTCAACGACGAGGGGCGCACGATAATCCTCATCACCCACGACAACGAAATCGCCGAAGAGGGCACGCGCGTTGTCAGGATATCCGACGGCAGGATAATCGAAGACCGACCGAGCAACAGAGTATAAAAACTCAGCAATAATTATAAGGCAAAAATCCTATCCGCTATTGGATAGGATTTTTTGTTGGGCGTGGTGGTGAAATAGGCATGAAAAAAGGACTGTCGTTCAGACAGTCCTGATTTTTTGTTCATCAGAGAACGTAGATGCGCACGCCTCTGTAGCCCCATGCACAGCACTCCTCATATGTGTTCATATAGAGGTCTACAGTGCAGGAATTTCTCTTTGCAAATCCGCCGGTATCGGCCGCTATGCAGTAGCCGTAGACGAACTTGCCGTCAAGCGAGACGATATAAAGCTCGGTTCCGTAGGGGAACTGCTTGGGGTTGACCGCGATGTGTCCGGGCATCGGTTTGCGTCCGGATGCCGTTCCCGTGCCGCCGTAATATGCGGTTGCGGTGCCGTCAACTATTCTCTTGTAGTTCTTGGGCACGCCGTTCGCGTTCAGCTGAACTCTCGAGGGAACTTTGAGCTCGGATATCGGCGTATGGGTCTTGAGTCTGATATTCTTGACGCGCTTGACTCTGCCCTTGAGGATGACCTCGGTCACCATCTGCTTGGTTATCTTTTCATTGACGGTCTCGGAAGAGTCAAGGTCGCCGTTGACATATTTGTCTTTATAGGTGACTATCTTCTCGCCGTCCACGCCCTCGACGGAGACCTTTGTCTGGTCAACATAGAGGTCGGGGCTTCTCTTTGTGACTGTGTCGAACGGGATCTTGACGGTCTCGGTACGCTCTTTGTACTCAACACGCAGGACATTTATCTCCATACCGTTGGTGAGCTCCGTATCGAGCGCGGGATCGGTCTCGTCATTCTCGCCGAGCGTGATGCCTGCGCGGGCAACTGCATCTTTGACAGTGCCGGAGGCTATCTGGACATCGTTTGATTTTCCGTCCGCTACAACAGTGACGCCGAACGAACGCTTGATTTCAAGTGTCTTGTCGCTGCTGACGAATTCATTGTCGGCGAGGTTTATCTCGTCGAACTTGCCGAGAGCCATGTTGTGCTTCTCGAGCATCTGAGCCGCAGGACCGGCTCCGTTGAGGAAGTGCTCCTCGCCATTGTCGATAACTCTGATGACCTGCGCGCGAAGGACGGTCACTGTGCAGTTCTCGCCAACTTCGAAAGAAGAGGTGTCGAGATAATCATACTTGCCGAGTGACAGGGCGTCCGCGTTATCCTCAACAAATTTTTCAACTGAGTCTGCGCGGGTCGAAACTGTGTAGGCCTTTTTGCCTGCCTCGTTTACGGTGACTTTATAAGTCGCCGCAGCCGCGAATGCCGTTATCGTCACAACAGAGACGATAATCACAAGGGCTGAAACCGTTGCCAGAACTTTGCGTTTTGACATATTTCTCACGGGCAGTTTTGCAAAGAAAGCCTTGATATGCTCTAACATCAGGTAAAACTCCTTTGTTCTTTGCTTTGGGTTCCGTGGGTGTGCTGAGCCGTTTTTGAAACGACTCCTGCTATTATATTGACACAATCGGCATTTGTCAAATTTTTTGAGGCTCTCATTTTGTGCAGTTTGCACAAGAGCGTACTTGCAAATCAAATACGATAACGCTCAAAGTGTGGCACTGACCCTTGAAACCGCCCGTTAAAATGGGAAAAAATGGCTAAACTTTTGTGAAAAGTCCAAAAAGTTACAAATGGTTACAAATCAATGAAAATCCGTAACAAATTCAGCGTTTTAATGTTTTTAGAGAATCATTTTCAAGCCCTCAAACTTGTTTTACCCCTCATCAAACTATACCGGCAAAGAAAAATAAACAGGGCTTGTAAACATCTTCGCTTTACATAATTTCACCTGCAAAAAAGACCGAAAAAGTGTAAAGTAAAACGCTTTACACTTTTTAATAATCACCCGCCGCCGTTCCGTCACATCGGTGGAGCTTTTTACTTGCATTTTTCGACGGATTTTTTGCCCGAAAATGCCCTATATATAAAAGGTATACAAAACACTTTGTTAAGCGCGCATTATTACATATATTGAAGCAATATATAAGTGATTTTAAGCGTTAAATATAAAAAAACAGCTCCGCCGAAGCGAAGCCGTAATTTTAAAAATTCAGGCAGATTACTGCTCGACAGCGTAAACGCTGACTTTCTTGCGATCCTTGCCCATTCTCTCGAACTTGACGTTGCCGTCGACGAGAGCGAAGAGGGTGTCATCAGAACCCTTGCCGACGTTGTTGCCGGGATGGATGTGGGTTCCGCGCTGTCTGACAAGGACATTGCCTGCGAGAACGAACTGACCGTCGCCTCTCTTGACGCCGAGTCTCTTGGACTCAGAATCACGGCCGTTCTTGGTCGATCCGCCGCCCTTCTTATGTGCGAAAAGCTGAATATTTATCTTGAGCATTGTGTTACACCTCCGTAATGACTTTGATCTTTTTCGGGTACTGCTTTGAAAGCTCAGTCAGATGCAGTTTCAGTCCATCGAGGACCGCTGCAGCCGAATCATTTTCCTCGCCGACGAAAAACTTCAAGTATCCGTCCTGCTCGGAGATATCGGCGTGAATCTTGATAACATCGGTGACGGTATTCGCCGCCATATAAACTGCGGAAGAAACAGCCGCACAGACTATATCCGTGCCCGCGCTGCCGCCCGCATGGCCGCTTATCTCGAATCCCCTGCCGTTTTCGCCTTCAAAAAATACCGCTCTTATCATTGGTTAAGCGTTGATAGCGGAAATTTCCACCTTGGTGTAGGGCTGTCTGTGACCGAGCTTGCGCTTCTCGTTCTTCTTGGGCTTGTAGGTGAAGACGGTGACTTTCTTAGCCTTGCCGTTCTTGAGAACCTTAGCCGAGACAGTGGCTCCTGCGACAGTGGGGGTACCGACAACGACGCCGTCATCCTTGCCGACGACCATGACCTTGTCAAAGGTGATTTCCTGCTCAGGCTCAACGTCCAGCTTCTCGATGAATACGACATCGCCGGCCTGAACCTTATACTGCTTTCCGCCGGTTTCGATAATTGCGTACATCAATATTTACCTTCCTTTTTTAAGACTCGCTATGTGCGGGCGGGATAATCCGCTTCATAGTGCATAGCACTGCCCGAGATATGCGGCATAGGTGATTATATCATATACTGCACCGGGTTGTCAAACATTACGGCAAATTTTTTTGCGGTTTTCCGCAGTTTTTTGCAAGTAAAAAGCTCCCCGGCTAAAAACCGGAGAGCCGACGCTGTTACTGATCCACGCTGTTGTCATAAGGAGGCTGAATATCATCCTCATCGGGCATGACAAGCGCCATTATAACATAAACGAGAAGTCCCGGGAATCCGGTGGTGAAAAGCGAAAGAAGTACAAAAAGTACTCTGACGACCGTCACATCGATGTTGAGATACTCGGCAAGACCCGCGCAGACGCCGCAGATTTTCTTTTCACTCGTCTTTTTATAAAGTTTCTTTCCTGATGCCATGAAAAACCATCCTTTCAAAATGAGTTATTGCGATATCCGCAAAAGCGGTTTTATCTTATATTATTCTGATGCGCCGCTGCTTCGGCGGTGTTTCGCATCAGCATCGCTACCGTCATCGGTCCTACCCCGCCGGGTACGGGCGTTATCGCGCCGGCGATTTTACTGACGCTCTCAAAATCCACATCGCCGCAGAGCTTGCCGTTTTCGTCCCTGTTCATACCGACATCGATGACCGCCGCGCCGGGCTTTACCATATCCGCAGTTATCATCTTCGCCCTGCCGACCGCCGCGATAAGAATATCCGCGTTCGAGGTGAACGAGGCGAGATTTTCCGTCCTTGAATGGCAGACGGTGACGGTGGCGTTCTCTCTGAGCATGAGCATTGCCATGGGCTTGCCGACGATATTGCTTCTGCCGACGATAACGCAGTTTTTGCCCGCGGTCGCTATATTTTCATGATGCAGCATCTCAATTATTCCAGCAGGGGTGCAGGGCAAAAACACATTGCCCCCTGTCACCACCGCGCCGACATTCTGCGGATGGAAGCAATCGACATCCTTTTCGGGCGAGATGCGGCGGATAAGCTCCTCGGAGTCGATATGCTCTGGCACGGGAAGCTGGCAGAGTATGCCGCTGACGGACGAATCCGCATTGAGGCGGTCGATGAGCGCGATGAGCTCCTCCTGCTTCGTATCGGCGGGGAGCGCAAATTCGAGCGACTTTATGCCGACCTTTTCGCAGCTCTTCTTTTTGTTGTTGACATACACCCTCGAGGCGGGGTCGTCTCCGACGATTATGACCGCAAGGCACGGCTCAACGCAGCGGCTTTTCAGATATTCCACGCGCTCGCGTACCGAGTCGAGCACCTCTGCGGAAATAAGCTTTCCGTCTATCAGCTTTGCCATCTTATCCACTCTTTCCAATTGATTTATTCCGTTTTTCCGCTGTCTTCGTGCTTCTCCTCTTCGGGAGTCTCCTCGATTTTTTCTTCGGGCTTTTTTTCGGGAGCTTCTTCGGAAACCTCCTCGGACTTCTCCGCGGAAGTCTCCTCGGTCTGCGCCTGCATAGCGGCGGCCTCGTCCGCAAGGCGCTCCTTCTTGGTCTTTACGGCGTCCTCCGGGAAGTAATCCACGCCCTCAATGGGCTTGGGATGCTTCGTATATTTGACTGTGAACACTATATACAGCACAAGGCAGACGAGCATAAGCACGCCCGAGACGACCTGCGAAACTCTTATAGTCGTGTGTGCGATATAGAGGCTGTCGGTTCTGAAGCCCTCGATTATCATTCTGCCCAGCCCGTACCACGCGCCGTAGCCGAGGAAAAGCTGACCGCTGAATTTTCTGAACTTCTTATAGATAACATAGAGGATGAGGAATCCGATGAGGCACCACAGCGACTCATAGAGGAAGGTCGGATGGACGGGCTTATTGGGATCCATGGCTATGCCCTTTTCCGCGAGCAGCTGACTGTCCTGAATTATCGTCGCCGCTATCTTTTTGCTCCACATTCCCCACGGGGCGTCGGTATTCGTGCCGAAGGCCTCCTGATTCATGAAGTTGCCCCAGCGTCCGATTCCCTGACCGATAAGCAGGCTGATGCCGCCCATATCAAGGAGGTTAAGAATATTTATCTTTCTGACCTTGCAGACTATCAGCGCGGCGATGAGTCCGCCGATTATTCCGCCGTAGATGGCAAGACCGCCCTGCCAGATCTGCGGTATCTCCGCCGGATGGAGCTTATAATAGTCCCACTGGAATATAACATAGTACGCACGCGCACCGATTATTCCCGCGAGAGTGCCGTAGATGAGCACATCGAGCATCTTGTCGAGGCTTATGCGCCACTTGTAGGCCATTCTGCCGCCGAAGAGCGCGGCGAGTATAAAGCCGAAGGCAATAATGACTCCGTAGAACTTGATGCTTATCTCGTTTCCGAAGAGCGAGAACTCAACGAGGGTCGACGGGATGTTGAATCCCCTCTTGATCCATGTGAAATAGACGGTTGTGAAATCGGACATATACATCATCCTCTCATTTTAAGATGTAAAGCTGATTAGCTTTACAAGTTTTGTATCATTGAAATATCGGGCTCGGTCGTTTCAAATCTTGTTTTTTAGCGCTAAGCCCGGTATTTTTCAACGCTTTTCGCAGTTTGAACAAACGAAATCGAAAGTCGTCGAATCTTCTGTGTAAAGTTATATGACTTTACACAATTTGTCAGCTTTGGCAGGTCACATTCCGCTTATTCCGCCGCGCTCGCGATTATTTTTCTGAGCGTATCCACGCCCTCGCCGGTCTGCGAAGAGAACGGGACAGTCTCATAATCCGGGAAATCGGCGAGCTCTGTTTTGAACGCCTCAAGGCGCTGTGCGCGCTCGGTTTTGTTGAGCTTGTCTATCTTCGTCAGAGCGATAACGGTTCTGTATCCGCCGGATTTCAGGAAGTTCAGCATGTCGTAGTCATCCTTGCTCGGCTTGTGGCGCGAGTCTATAAGCTGAACGACGAGCGCGATATTGCGCTCGGAGCCGAAAAAGCCCTCCATAAGCTCCGCCCAACGCAGCTTCTCGCTCTTTGCCGCCTTGGCGTAGCCGTAGCCCGGGAGATCGACGAAATTCACCTTGTCGCCCTTAAAAAAGTTGACGGTGACAGTCTTTCCCGGTACAGAGCTGACGCGGGCAAGATTCTTGCGGTTAAAAAGCTTGTTGATAAGCGACGACTTGCCGACATTCGAGCGTCCCGAAAAAACTATCTCGGGCTCCGAGAATCTCTTGAGCTGAGAAGATGTGCCGTAAGAGCGGTCGAATTCAATGATATCAAATCTCATAAAAACCTCACTGCGTGACGCGGCTTCTGCGTCCGCCTGTTTTATCGTGCGCCGGGATATCGGCGTGTTTGCTGTCTTTAGAGTCATCGTGCGCGTCAACGACCTCGGCGGGCTTGCTGACGGGCAGAAGCGCGATGCTCAGCACCTCATCAACATGGCTGACGGGAACGAACTCGACATTCGCTTTCACCGCATCGTCGACCTCGTCTAGATCGGGCACATTCGCCTTGGGGATGATAACGGTCTTTATGCCGCGTATGTAAGCCGCCATGGACTTCTCCTTGAGTCCGCCTATCGGCAGGACTCTGCCGCGCAAGGTGACTTCGCCGGTCATCGCCACATCTCTTCTGACGGGGGCACCGGTCAGCGCGGAGACGAGCGCCGTGGTCATCGTGACACCCGCGGACGGGCCGTCCTTCGGGACTGCACCCTCGGGGCAATGAATATGTATATCTTTATTTTTATAGAATTTGCTGTCTATTCCGAGCACATCGGCGCGTGAGCGGACATAGGACATTGCCGCATGGGCGCTCTCCTTCATCACATCGCCGAGAGAGCCGGTGAGCTCAAGCTTGCCCGTGCCATCGAGCACGGCCGCTTCGACCTCGAGCAGCTCGCCGCCGACGGAAGTCCACGCAAGCCCGTTGACCACGCCAACCTCATCGGAATCCCTGAGCTTCTCTTCCTTGAACTTCGGGTTGCCGAGCAGAGCTTGAAGATCGCTCTCTTTGACGCTTATCTTCTCCTCGCCCTCGGCTATACGCTTGGCGGCCTTGCGGCAGACGGAGGCTATGAGCTGTTCGAGCCTTCTGACGCCCGCCTCGCGGGTGTAGCCGTCAATCATATTTTTTATCGCGCCGTCCGTGAAGCGGAGCTGACGCGCGGTGAGCCCGTGTTTCTTGAGCTGTTTGGGGATAAGATGCTTCTTGGCGATATGGAACTTCTCTTCCGCCGTGTAGCTGCCGAGCTCAATGACCTCCATGCGGTCATAGAGCGGCGCGGGGATATTAGAAGCGACGTTCGCCGTGGTTATGAACAGCACCTTGCTCAAATCATATGGAATCTCAAGATAATTGTCCCTGAACGCATAGTTCTGTTCGGAATCGAGCACTTCGAGCAGCGCGGAGGACGGATCGCCCTTGTAGTCGCTGCCGAGCTTATCGACCTCATCGAGCAGAATGAGCGGATTCGAGCTGCCCGCCTGCTGAATAGCGGCAATTATTCTGCCGGGCATTGAGCCGATATATGTCTTTCTGTGGCCGCGTATCTCCGCCTCGTCATGGACGCCGCCGAGAGATATGCGGGCATATTTTCTGCCCATAGCGCGGGCGACCGACTTTGCGACCGAGGTCTTGCCGACTCCGGGAGGGCCGACGAGGCAGATTATCTGGCCGCCGACATCGGGTGCGAGCGAGCGCACCGCCATGAATTCGAGGATGCGCTCCTTAACCTTTTTGAGCCCGTAGTGATCCGCCTCAAGTATCTTATGGGCGCGGGTAAGGTCGAGGTTATCTTTTGTATACTTGCCCCAGGGGAGTTCAAGGCAGGTCTCAAGATAGTTCCTGCTCACCGCCGCCTCGGGCGACTGAACCGCGTAGCGTTCGAGCCTGTCGCACTCGCGAAGAAGCTTCTCTTTTGACGCATCGTCAACGGGCAGAGCCGCGATTTTGTCGCGGAACTCCTGAATCTCCTCCTCGGGAGACACGCCGTTGTTGAGCTGGGACGAAATCACTTTGAGCTGCTCGCGAAGATAGTATTCGCGCTGGCTGTCGTCCATCTGCTTCTGCACCATCTCCTGAATCTCATCCTCATATTCGAGCAGACGGGACTCCTTGAGCAGGAGCACGCAGAGCTTTTCAAGGCGCTTTATCGGGTCGAGCTCTTCGAGAACAGACTGCCTGTCCGAGAATTCGAGAGCGATATTGCCGGCGATGAAATCCGCCATGTCGCCGGGATGATCGAAACCGAGCACAGCGAGCACGACATCGGGAGAGAGCTGGGGCGCGCTCTGCGCATAGCCCTCGAAGATGCTCTTTGCGCTTCTGATGAGCGCCTGACCGTACTCGTTTTCTCTGTCATATTTGCGTATTGCGCAGGCTCTTATCGCGCCGACAAGGTGCGGCTCGGACGAGACGATTCCGTTCAGGCGTGCGCGGTACATGCCCTTGACGGACACGCGCACTATATCCCCCTCGCCCGGGAGCTTCGCGACGCGCGAAACAGTCGCAACAACGCCGAGCTTATAGAGGTCGTTGAAATCGGGATCGTCGACCGCTATATCTTTCTGCGCAGTCAGGAAAATTTTTCTGTCGCCCGCGAGCGCCGCTTTCAGCGCATCTATAGATTTTTCTCTGCCAACATCAAAATGCACCTGCATGCCGGGAAACACCACGAGACCTCGCAGCGCAACGGTCGGCATAAGCAGAGCCGCAGATTCAAATTTATCTTCCATAATATATCTTCCTTTTTCGTTGATATGCCGCCGAAAAGCGGCTTTCCCCGTCTTTAAATCGTAAACGCTTTATCTGTTCATTATACTTCATATTACCCGCTCCGTCAACAGACAGAGCCGACGGGAATATGTAAAATAAAGGACACAGACGGTTTGATTATATAAAAACGCGACCGGAGCGGTGCGTGCCGTTCCGGTCTGAGAAATTATTTCTTCTTTTTGCCAAAGAATCCGCGCTTCTCATCAGGGGTGACATCGCTGTAGCCCATGGTATCCTTGAAGTTTTTGAGTGCCTCGCGCTGAGGCGCAGTCAGATCCTTCGGGACTTCGACGATTATGCGTATATACTGATCGCCTCTGCCGCGCGAATTGAGATACTGAATGCCCTTGCCCTTGAGGGACATGACGGTGCCGGGCTGAGTGCCGGCGGGCAGGTCGAACTTGACCTTGCCGTCAATGGTAGGCACCATGATGCTGTCGCCCAGAGCCGCCTGGACAAAGTTTACCTTGCAGTCATACCAGATGTTATAGCCCTCGCGTTCAAAGAACGGGTGCGGTCTGACGAACACGGACACATGAAGATCGCCGGAGGGACCTCCGTTCGAGCCCATGCTGCCCTCGCCGCGCACGGAGATGACCTGTCTGTCGTCGATACCGGCAGGGATATTCACCTCAAGCTCACGGCGCTTGGACACTCGTCCGCCGCCGCGGCACTTCTGGCACGGCTTCTCGACAATTTTGCCTTTGCCGCCGCACCTGGTACAGGTCTTAGTGGTCGAAATAACACCGAACGGTGTTCTCTGCTGGACATTCACCTGACCTCTGCCGCCGCAGTCGGGGCAGGTCTTGGTGGTCGAGCCCTTTTGGGCACCCGAGCCGCCGCAGTCGGGACAGGTCTCGATGCGGTGTATCTCCACCTTGCGCTTGCAGCCCTTCGCCGCCTCTTCAAACGAAATGGTGACGCGCGCCTGAACATCGTCGCCGCGCCTCGGGGCGTTGGGGTCGGAGCGTCCGCCGCCGAAGCCGCCGAAACCTCCGCCGCCTCCGAAGAAGCTGCCGAAAATATCACCTAAATCGAAGTCAACGCCGCCGGAGCCTGTGCCCCAGCCGCCTGCGCCGCCGCCCGCGCCGAAGTTCGGATCGACGCCGGCATGGCCGAACTGGTCGTACCTGCCGCGCTTATCCTTATCAGAAAGCACCTCGTAGGCCTCGTTGACCTCCTTAAATTTCGCCTCGGCGTCAGCGTCACCGGGGTTGAGATCGGGATGATACTGCTTCGCCTTCTGACGGTATGCTTTTTTTATCTCGTCCTCAGTGGCATTTTTGCTGACCCCGAGCACCTCGTAAAAATCTCTTTTATCAGCCAAGGGAAATTACTCCTTTTTACTTACAATGTACTATTGAGGGACTGCAAAGCAATCCCTCAGCCAGTCATACTTTTTTGCAAAGCAGCGCTTTGCACCGGAGCGTCGTGGCGCCGCCCCATAACGGCATATTATAACACCGTTTCATATTGTGCCGCTCACGCGGCATCGGGTCGTCGGGTCGCCGACCCCTACAAAAATCTATGTGTTGCTTCTCGCAACGCAGCTATGTGCGGTTTCTCCGCAAGCCTTATCAGGGCAGGCAATCACGGAATTTTGTGCGAGACAAGGCGTGAGGTTCTGCCCGCGAGGGAGCGTACGTCGGTACGTGACCAAGTTCTCAGGTTCTCACAACGCCGTATCGCGCGAAATTA
>ENA-ORTG01000898-ORTG01000898.1-human-gut-metagenome-genome-assembly--contig:-NODE-898-length-29553-cov-5.842803_pt1 | contig 29553 bp, 24 predicted proteins | sample MGYA00241906_ERZ509176 | MGnify/ENA primary metagenome ERZ509176 (study PRJEB26280, sample SAMEA2338811) | human gut metagenome | biome: human gut; feature: human-associated habitat; material: faeces...
GCACGGAGTTATTTCATCGCTCGCCTCATGGGCATCCGTATAGGCATCTTAGATGAGCCGGAACAGCAGCCTTTCGAAACGGAGCTCGTCAAGGATGTTATTACCCTGATGACAGTCTTCTGCGCTCGTCTTTACGGGAAGCGATCGTGGAAAAATAAGGTAAAGGAAAATACGAGTATAAAAAACTTAAGTTTTCGGTAATATCTAATTATTACTTTATTTTTACCCCTAAATGCCCAACCTTGAGCGAACACTTGTGCGTCAGTTTGAGATGCCCAATGAAACAGATAGAGCTGCATTGGATCGGATGTGTTCGTCGTACGGATTTGTGGCATCAAAATTTCTTTTTGCCTTTCAAACGAGAGAACTTCGAAGTGAGGTAAAGGACTTTCGCGCTTTTCGAAATAGATTGGTAACTGCTCTGAGCAGGGCACCTGTTGAATTTAACCAAAAACTCGCAGGCTTGCGAGCCAATGGGAAAACAGCAGAGGCAACTCTCTTGACTTTGCTCAGAGAACTCAAAGAGACTTCGGGTCCTCATCTTCAGGCGCGTCACTTGAAGCTTGCTTTGGAGGAAACATCCAAGATGGCAATGACGCATTGGAAAAGCGTCATTGCAGAATCAAAGAAGGAACTGTAAAACGCGGTACAAAGATCCGCATGATGGCGACGAAGGCTGAGGCAGAAGTCGTAGAAGTCGGCTATTTCGGACCAGGACAGTTTATCCCGTGTGATGAACTGCGTGCCGGTATGGTAGGTTATATCACAGCGAGTCTGAAAAATGTCAAAGATACCCGTGTCGGCGATACGATCACGGATGCAGACCGTCCATGTGCGGAGCCACTTCCTGGTTATAAAAAGGTAAATCCGATGGTTTACTGCGGTATGTACCCGGCAGACGGAGCAAAATATCCGGATCTGAGAGATGCACTGGAAAAACTGCAGTTAAACGATGCATCTTTGCAGTTTGAGCCGGAGACATCGATCGCACTTGGCTTTGGTTTCCGCTGTGGCTTTTTAGGACTGCTTCACCTGGAGATCATTCAGGAGCGTCTGGAGAGAGAATACAATCTGGATCTTGTGACAACGGCTCCTGGCGTTGTTTATAAAGTCCATAAGACAAACGGAGAAGTGATGGAGCTGACAAATCCGGCAAACCTTCCGGATCCGGCTGAGATCGAGTACATGGAAGAACCGATGGTCAGTGCCGAGATCATGGACACGACCGAATACATCGGTTCGATCATGCAGCTCTGCGAGGAGCGAAGAGGTGTTTACCTTGGCATGGAATATATGGAAGAGACACGGGCACTCTTAAAATATGATCTGCCGCTCAATGAGATTATCTATGACTTCTTTGATGCTTTAAAATCACGTTCGAGAGGATATGCATCGTTTGACTATGAGATGAAAGGATATGTCCGTTCCAATCTGGTAAAACTCGACATTCTGATCAACCGTGAAGAAGTCGATGCCCTGTCCTTTATCGTATTTGAAGGAAGTGCATATGAGCGTGGACGAAAGATGTGTGAGAAACTGAAAGAAGAGATACCGAGACACCTGTTTGAGATACCGATACAGGCAGCAGTCGGCAGTAAGATCATCGCACGCGAAACCGTAAAAGCCATGCGAAAAGATGTACTTGCAAAATGTTACGGTGGTGATATCACGCGAAAGAGAAAGCTGTTAGAAAAACAGAAAGAAGGAAAGAAACGAATGCGTCAGGTCGGAAACGTAGAGATTCCGCAGGAAGCATTTATGAGTGTCCTGAAATTGGATGATGGAAAATAAAGAAAAATAAAAACCGGACTGTCAGGGTTATGTATAAGGAACACCTTGGCAGTCCGACTTTTTTGTAAACAAATTACTATGTAACAGTAGTAACATCCAAAAAGCTGTAGCTTAGTCCGCTAATTTTAAATCATCTTCTTTGATCCATCCGATCTTTCGTAAAATCTCACAGAACACAACACTCAGTATTGCAGGGAGAACAAAACAGATCAATACCAGACCAAGCCAGTCAAAACTTGTGATAGCAGTCTTTGTTCCGGCAGCAATATCATTCAGCCATCCGGTGTATACACCGATCTGACCAACAAATCCACAGGTTCCCATACCGGAAGATACCGGAGTACCGTTCATCTGCATTTTAAAAATACAGGTTGCGATCGGGCCGGTAATGGCAGAAGCAAGTGTTGGTGGAATCCAGATGCGTGGATTTTTTACAATATTACCCATCTGCAACATGCTTGTACCAATTCCCTGTGCGATCAGACCGCCCCATTTATTTTCCTTAAAGCTCATAACTGCAAATCCAACCATCTGCGCACAGCATCCGGCAACAGCAGCACCTCCGGCAAGTCCGGTCAGGCTGAGTGCAGCACAGATCGCAGCACTGCTGATCGGAAGTGTCAGGGCAATACCTACAATGACAGATACCAGAATACCCATGAAGAATGGCTGTAATTCAGTTGCCCACATGATCAGGTTTCCGACAGAGCTTGCCGCTTTACCGATTGCAGGAGCCCACCAGATAGAGAGCAGGGAACCAACTAAAATAGTAACAAGCGGGGTAACGAGAATATCAATCTTCGTTTCTTTAGAAACCATTTTACCGCATTCAGCCGCAAAAATTGTCACGACCAAAACAGCAAGCGGACCACCGGCACCGCCCAAAGTATTTGCAGCATTTCCGACAGCCAGAAGTGAAAACAGGACCAGTGGAGGTGCCTGTAAAGCATAACCGATAGACACTGCCATCGCAGGTCCACAGATTCCTTTGGCATAGTCACCGATCGTGACAAGCAGCTCAAAACCGATCTGCTGACCTAATGTGGAAAGGATCGTGCCCATCAGAAGGGAGGCAAAGAGTCCCTGTGCCATGGCACCAAGGGCATCAATACCGTATCGTTTTGCGGAAAATACAACATTTTTCCGTGCTAAAAACTGTTTAAATGAACCGGGTTCTTTTGACATAATAATAACAACTCCTCTAAATTGATTTACTTTAATTTACAACTGACAAGACAGCTGACCATGCAATCATAACATATAAGGAGGATGCTTGTAAACCATAAAAGGAAGAAAAAAGGAATCGGTACAGAAAGCCAAGATTAGAACTGTACAGCAAACGGGATTCGCGTTATAATAAAAACATGAAGAATTTAGAATTATATATACATATCCCTTTTTGTATAAAAAAATGCGACTATTGCGACTTTTTATCAGGGGAAGCAAGTGCATTTGAGAAAAAGGAATATATCAGGACATTATTAAATGAAATTAAATATCAGGCATATGACTGCGAGGATTATGAGGTATCGACGATCTATTTTGGAGGAGGAACACCATCCACGTTAAAAGCACAGGTAATCGATTCTATTTTACAGGAAATCTATAAGTATTTTCATGTAAAAAAAGATGCGGAAATTACGATTGAGTGTAATCCGGGAACGGTCGAGAGAGAAAAGCTGGCACTTTACCGGTTGAGTGGGATCAATCGTTTGAGTTTTGGATTGCAGTCTGCAAATAATCAGGAATTAAAAATGTTAGGCAGGATTCACAGCTATGAAGATTTCTTAGAGAGCTATGATGCGGCAAGAAAAGCAGGATTTGAAAATATCAACGTAGATGTGATGTCAGCACTTCCTGCGCAGACCGTTATTTCCTATGAGATTACCTTAAAAAATGTGCTTCGCTTAAAACCGGAACACATTTCTGCCTACAGTCTGATGATAGAAAAAGATACGCCGTTTTATGAGCGTTATTCTGAGGATGAATATATCCGTGCTGCCGGTGGAAAACCGAAATATCTTCCAAGTGAGGAAGAGGAACGCAGGATGTACAAGCTGACAAAGGAACTGTTAGCAGAGCATGGTTATAACCGATATGAAATCTCAAATTACGCAAGAGAGGGTTACGAATGTAAACATAATGTAGGTTATTGGCGAAGAGAGAACTATATCGGAATGGGAATTGGAGCAAGCTCCCTGTTTGAAAATACCAGATTCCATAATACAGATATCATGTTTGAATATCGTAAATGCAATTTTGAGCGTGAAGATGAAGAAGTCTTAACGAAAAAAGCACAGATGGAAGAGTTCATGTTTTTAGGACTCCGCATGACGAATGGAATTTCAAGGGCAGATTTTAAAGAAGCTTTTGGAATGGAGATTGAAGGTGCCTACGGACCGGCACTTGCAAAGCTGACATCTGAAGGTTATTTAGAGAAACGTGAGGGCAGGATTTTCTTCACGGAAGCAGGCATTGATGTCAGCAACACACTTTTGACGGAGTTCTTGCTGTGATTTTATAATCTTATAGGTTTATAGGTTTATAGGTTTATAGCTTTGTAGTTTTATCATTTTACGGTTTTATGATTTCGTGGTTTCCCAGCCAGTCGTCTATGATCTGTTATGCCGGAAAAATAAAATTCCGCCAAGAATACTGACCAACAACTCAGTTACAGGAAAGGCGAGCCATACACCGGTCATGCCAAACAGGAAAGACAGGAAAAATGCCATCGGGATAATGACAAAAAATCCGCGTAAAAGCGAGATGACATGTGCCGGGTGGGCAAATTCCGTGGAGGTAAAATACACCGACAGAATAATATTGAATCCCGCAAAAACACATGCGGTAAAGTAAATGACAAGTCCTTTTACAGCAGTTTGCTGTAGAAGGACATTTTTTTCGCTGTTAAAAATGGCAGTAATCTGCTCGGCACCGAAGAAAATACCAAGGTACACCAAAACAGAGATAGGCAGCATTGTGATCAGAGCATAACGCAAAATAGAATGTACCGCGGTGCGGTCACCCTTTCCATAGCTGCTGCTGAGGATCGGCTGGATACCCTGTGCGATTCCGGTGTAGACAGAGATCACAACCAGAGAAATATTTGCAATGATACCATAAGCGGCCACACCTGTATTTCCCTGCAGATTTAAAATGATCATATTAAAAATAATGATCACAATGCCGGACGAAAGCTCTGTGATCAGAGACGGCAGACCATCGGAGCAGATGTGGCGTATCAATCCGGGAGAAATGCGGCATTTTTCTAAATGAAAATGATTTTTCTTCTGAAAAAAGAAAGTTGACAGTATTAGGATACTGATCAGCGGAGCAAATCCTGTTGCGAGGACAGCACCGAAAATCCCCATTTTACATGGGAAAATAAAAATATAGTCTAACAGGATGTTAGAAAAACTGCCCATCAGCATAGCCAGCATGGAAAGCTGTGGAGCACCGTCATTGCGGACAAAACATAAAAGCAGATTGTTGAGCATGAAAGCCGGAGCAAAAAACAGGATCACCCGCAGATAAGTCTGTGTCATTTCAAAGACCGTTTCATTTGCACCAAGCAGATGTGTAAGTGGGGCAGAGAAAAACAGACCGGCACAGAAGAAGAAAAGTGCAGGCAGTAAAAAAGCAACAGCTGCATTGGTAAATACCTGATTCATATCCTTTTGCCGGTTCTGGCTTTTTAAAATAGAGTAACGTGTGCCCCCGCCCATGCCGATCATCAGACCGCTTCCATGAATAAAGCTGTACACCGGAATGGCGAGATTTAAGGCGGTAAGTCCGTCTGCACCCAGTCCTTTAGAGATAAAAAAGGTGTCGGCTAAAATATAGCAGGACAGTCCGATCATGCCAAGGACATTGAGAGAGGCATATTTTATAAAATCATTGAGAATCGTATGTTGTTTCATCTGTGTTTTCCTTTCCTGAAAAAATTAGAACAAAAGTGTGCTTCATACACGCCTGCGCTCTGGTGTCTTCCATAGCACAGCTTTTGTTCCGCGCGCGAGCGGTGCTGCATAGCAGATATTTACTTATTCGTGAGCTGCGCATCTTCGCCCGAAGGGCTTTTTGCTCTATAGGAAACACAACTTTCATATTTTCATGTAACACGGTGCTTCCTATAGAGCAAAAAAAACGCCTTACGCTCATTCCTTCTAAGGCCTAACGGAATGAGGTAAAGCGAGCTTACCCGGCGGCAATTTGTATTTAGATTGTATATTGGTAACATATATAGCATATCCGTTTTGAAAAGTCAAGGTGGAGATACATATTAGTTTGGAAAGACATCCATCACTGACATTCCAAAGATAAAATGGTATAATAAATACGAATACCAGGAAACAAAAACAAGAAAACCATGGACAAATATAGAACAAAAAACATGACAACCCAAAAAGAATATCACAACCTACAATTAAAAAACACTACCCTGACCTACCTCTTAGAGCGTAAGCCGGTAAAGAACATCAACCTTCGCATCAAGTCCGACGGCTCCGTCTGCGTGTCGGCAAACAACAGAGTCCCGGTGTGGAGGATCGAGGATTTTATTATAGAAAAGCAGGACTACATAGAGCGGGCAATCCGGGAGTATTCGAAGAAGAATACGCAGGAGTTAGCATCAAAACAATATGTAGACGGAGAAACCTTCGGCTTTCTGGGGAAAAGCCTGTGCTTAAAAGTCAAAGAGGCAGAGACCGAGCGGGTAGAGACGGACGGAATCTATTTGTGCCTATATTTAAAACAAACAGAAAATTTTACAAAAAAGGAGCGGCTGGTACAACAGTGGTTCAAAGAACAGACCGTGCAGGTGTTTTCTGAGATCATAGAAAGCATCTATCCGCAATTTGAAAAATACGGAGTGCCATATCCGAAGATCACCATTCGCAGCATGACATCCCGCTGGGGTTCGTGCCAGCCCGTAAAGGCAAGGATCACCTTGAATGCATGGCTCATTGCTACGCCGAAGGAGTGTATCGAATATGTAATTGTGCATGAATTTGCACATTTTATCCATCCGAATCATTCAAAGCAATTCTGGGCATTTGTAGAGAGCATGATGCCGGATTACCGGGAGCGAAAAACCATGCTCCGGGGCTATGGAACTCGTTGACGAACATGGAAAATTGTGCTAGTATAAAAAAGTAAATAAGCCCTTGGGGAAGGGATGAACAGTGTGTTAGGAGGAAGGTTTTATGCAGCAGGGAACAGTAAAATGGTTTAATGCCAAAAAAGGTTACGGATTTATTTCTGATGAAGAAGGAAAAGATGTATTTGTACATTTTTCTGCTTTGAACATGGATGGTTTCAAAGAGCTGAAAGACGGAGAGCGTGTAGAGTTTGAAGTAGTAGAAGGCGAGAAGGGACCACAGGCAGCAAATGTTGTTCGTCTTGGTTAATTCATAAATAGAGTAGAATTGGGAATAATAACCAAAAGAGGGTGTCAGGCACCCTCTTTTTAAATGATATATTTTTATAAAAAAGAGATAGAGCAAACAAGTGAATTTTTGCAGAGAGGAGCAGACACGGCATTGAGAGACTTAAACACATTAGAGGCATACGAATTATTAGAAAAGAAAGAATTACAGGATTTGAATTCTGTCGGATATAGATTGCGTCATAAAAAGACCGGGGCAAAGATAGCACTGATCCGGAATGACGACGAGAATAAAGTATTTTATATCGGATTCCGTACACCGCCAAAGGACAGTACCGGAGTGGCACACATCGTAGAACATACCGTATTATGCGGATCGGATAAATTTCCGGTCAAAGATCCGTTTGTAGAATTGGCAAAGGGTTCTCTGAATACCTTTTTAAACGCCATGACCTATCCGGATAAGACCGTCTATCCGGTGGCAAGTTGCAATGATAAAGATTTTGCAAACCTGATGGATGTCTATTTAGATGCGGTATTCCATCCGAATATCTATAAATATGAAGAGATTTTTAAACAGGAAGGCTGGCACTACGAATTAGAGAGCGAGGATGCACCGATCACTTATAACGGAGTAGTTTATAATGAGATGAAGGGAGCATTTTCTTCACCGGAAAGCGTGTTAGAGCGAAGCATCTTGAATTCCCTGTTTCCGGATAACACCTATGGAAATGAATCCGGCGGAGACCCGGTAGATATTCCTAACCTGACTTATCAGGATTATTTAGATTTTCACAGCAAGTATTATCATCCGAGCAATTCCTATATCTACCTCTATGGAGATATGGATTTTGCAGAAAAATTAGAGTGGATCGACAAAGAGTATTTATCCGCATATGACGCGATCACCTTAGATTCCGCGGTCAAAGAGCAGGCAGCATTTGAGAAGCCAAAAGAAATCAGCTTCCCGTATCCGATCGCAAGCAGTGAATCTTTAACAGACAACACCTATCTGTCTTACAATACCGTAGTGGGCAATGTGTTAGATAAAGAACTCTATTTAGCGTTTGAAGTCTTAGAATATGCATTGTTAAATGCACCTGGAGCACCGTTAAAAAAAGCGCTGATCGATGCAGGCATCGGAAAAGACATCATGGGTTCCTATGACAACGGGATCTATCAGCCGATCTTTTCGATCATTGCAAAGAATGCGAATGAGGAGCAGAAAGAAGAATTTTTATCTGTGATCCGAAACGTGTTAGAGGATTGTGTTAAAAACGGTATCAGTAAAAAATCACTGTTAGCAGGAATCAACAGCATGGAATTTAAATTCCGCGAAGCTGATTTTGGTGCTTATCCGAAAGGACTGATGTATGGACTACAGTGTCTGGACAGTTGGATTTATGATGAAAAAGAACCGTTTATGCATATAGAAGCAATCGAGACATATGCATTTTTAAAAGAGCAGACAAAAGGAAGATATTTTGAGGAGTTAGTACAGAAATATCTCTTAGACAACACGCATGTATCGGTAGTAATCACAAAACCGCAGAAGGGACTGAATGCCGAGAATGAAAAAGCCTTAGAAGAAAAATTAGCAGCATATAAGGCAATGCTCAGCAAAGAAGAGATTGACAGCCTCATCGCAGATACCAGACATTTAAAAGAGTATCAGGAGGAGCCGTCACCAAAAGAGGATTTAGAGAAGATTCCGCTTTTAAAACGGGAAGACCTGAAAAAAGACATTGTAAAGCTGACAAACGAAGAATGTGAGGTAGCAGGCGTACCGGCACTCTATCACGATGTGTTTACCAGCGGTATTCACTATGTGGACTTTATGTTTGATATCAAACATATCCGTCAGGAGGACCTGCCATATGTCGGATTGTTAAAGGCAGTGCTTGGCTATGTCGACACAGAGCATTACGGCTATGCAGATCTGTCCAATGAGATCGATCTGCAGACCGGTGGGATCAGCAATAACATCTTAGGAACGGCAGATGTGGAAAACATCGAAGAATACAGTCTGAAATTTGAAGTACGCACAAAATTCTTAGAAGATAAGACCGGAGCAGCGCTTCGTCTGGTAAAAGAAATCCTTTGCAGTTCTGATTTGGACGATGAAAAACGTCTGTACGAGATCATCGCCCAGAGTAAATCCAGATTGCAGATGGCGATTGGCGGAATGGGACATTATATGGCAGGAATGCGGGCAATGTCCTACTTTTCAAAGACAGCAAAGATCTCAGATCTGACCGGGGGTATTGAACTCTATAAGATAGTCGCTGATTTAGAAGAACATTTTGAGGAAAAGAAAGAAGAATTAAAAGCAACCTTAAAACGCTTAGTCAAAGAAATATTTGTAAGAGAAAGACTGATGTTAAATATTACTTCCGCAGGTGGAACGGAATTCTTAGAACAAGAATTGCAGATGCTGTTAGAGTCCCTGCCAAGTGATAAAAATCCTGTAAAACAGCAGGAAATCATCTGTGAGAAAAAGAACGAAGGCTTTTTAGATGCCTCAAAAGTACAGTATGTTTCCCGTGCGGGCAACTTTGTGGAAAAAGGGTATTCCTATACAGGAACACTAAGGATTTTAAAAGTCATTATGGGCTATGATTACCTGTGGATTAACATTCGTGTCAAGGGCGGAGCTTATGGCTGCATGAGTGGATTTGGAAAGAACGGAGACACCTACTTTGCTTCCTACCGTGACCCGAAACTTCGTGCGACCAATGAAATCTATGAAAAGATTCCAGAGTATTTAAAGGAATTTGATGCAGACGAAAGAGATATGACAAAATATATTATCGGTACCATCAGCGAAATGGACACACCGCTGACCCCGATTTCAAGAGGACGGCGTTCCCTGATCTGTTATTTAGGACATATCACGGATGAAGAACTGCAAAAAGAAAGAGATGCAGTATTAAGCGGCACGGCAGAGGACATCCGTGCGTTGGCACCTTTAGTACAGGCGGTCTTAGAAGAGCAGGATCTCTGCGTGATCGGAAACGAAGAAACATTAAGAGCAGAAAAAGAGATGTTTATGGAACTGAAAAATCTGTACTAGGAATGTACGAAAGGAAAAATCAAAGGAGACGGAATGAACAATAATTTTAAATCGGGATTTGTAACGATCATCGGACGTCCGAATGTAGGAAAGTCAACCTTGATGAATCACTTGATCGGACAGAAGATAGCGATTACATCCAACAAACCACAGACAACCAGAAACCGGATTCAGACCGTATATACCGATATGGAAAAAGGACAGATTGTATTTGTAGATACACCCGGCATCCATAAAGCAAAAAATAAGCTGGGAGAATACATGGTCAATGTAGCGGAGAAGACCTTAAACGAAGTAGATGTGGTACTCTGGTTAGTAGAACCGAGTAATTTTATCGGGGCAGGCGAGCAGCACATCATCGAAAAACTGCAGCGGGTGAACACGCCGGTCATACTGATCATCAACAAAGTAGATACGGTAGATGAAAAAGAAAAAATATTAGAATACATTGACACCTATCGAAAAGTCTATGACTTTGCGGAGATCGTACCGCTGTCTGCACTTCGCGGTCAGAACACGGAAATATTGACAGACCTCATATTTAAATATCTGCCATATGGCCCGCAGTTCTATGATGAAGATACCATCACCGACCAGCCGGAGCGTCAGATCGTAGCAGAGGTCATCCGTGAAAAAGCGTTGCATGCACTAAACGAAGAGATTCCGCATGGAATTGCAGTATCCGTGGATAAAATGAAAGTACGGAAAGGCAAAAAGATCATCGATATCGATGCGACCATCGTCTGTGAAAAAGATTCCCATAAAGGGATCATCATCGGAAAACAGGGAAGTATGTTAAAGAAGATAGGAAGTAATGCAAGATATGAGATCGAGCGTCTTTTAGATGCAAAAGTCAATCTGCAGCTTTGGGTCAAAGTCAAAAAAGACTGGCGTGACAGTGATTTTTTAATTAAGAATTTTGGCTACCGCAAAGACGAAATGTAAGAAAAATGTCAACTGGTAATTATTTGCTGGTATAGGAAAGCTCGCCATGGAAATTCTAATAACATAGATAACAGCATCCGACAAGGAGGAATTTTCATGGGAGAGGAAACCTGGAAACAATTCATGAGTACAGGAAGAGTCACGGACTATCTGGCATATAAAATGATTGAGCATATGGCAGACAGTGAACAGAAGGCAAGAGGTGTGGCAAAGCATGGGGCAGAATCTGGTGTTGACAGGAATGGTGCTGTCAGTGATACCCATAGGGGATTACGATAAGAGAATTACATTGCTCAGCAAAGAAAGAGGAAAGATCACAGCATTTGCAAGAGGAGCGAGAAGACCGAATTCCCAGCTCCTCGCTGCGACAAATCCGTTTGCGTTTGGCCAGTTTGAATTATATGAAGGAAGAAGTACATATAATCTGGTAAAAGCAGAGATCACCAACTACTTCCGGGAACTGACCATGGATTTAGAAGCCGCCTATTACGGGTTCTATTTTTTGGAGTTTGCGGATTATTATGCGGTGGAAAATGAAAATGCGACAGAGATGTTAAAGCTGCTCTATCAGTCCCTCCGGGCATTAGAGAGTGATGCCTATTTAAACCGGCTGGTACGCTGCATTTATGAACTGAAGATCCTTACGATCAATGGAGAATATCCGAATGTCTTTTCCTGTAGAAAGTGTAAAAAAAAGGAAGATTTAGGATGGTTTAGTGCAAAATATGCCGGAACCCTGTGCAGTGAGTGTAAAAATGATGAGAACATCATACGTTTAGATGAGTCCGCATTGTATACCATGCAGTACATCATCACAAGCAGCATTGAAAAGCTCTATACCTTTCAGGTATCGGAAGATGTGCTGCATACCTTAGAGCGGATATTGAAGTCCTATCTTGCCCTGTATGTAGACCGGAAATTCAAATCGTTAAAAGTCTTAGAGGAGATTCGCCGCTAGAAGTTGAAATTTTGCGGATAAAAGGGTATAATGTGAGAGATTTGCATGAGTTAGGAGGTTACATATGAAAAAACAGATGGTTGTCTGCCTTGCAGCAGCAGCGGTAATGATGCTTGTGACCGGCTGTGGGACAAAGGAAGACCGCACAACACTTCATATTAAAGACGGCGGGAAAGTCGTAGAAAATATCACGGAAGATTTCAATCAGGATAACTATGATGAGAAAGAGTTAAAGACATTCATAGAGCAGCAGATTGAAGATTATAAAAAAGAAAGCGGGAACAGCGTCAAGTCCGGTGGGTTTGCGGTAGAAGAAGGAAAAGCATATCTGACCGTCAAATTTGACGATACCAAGACCTATTCGGATTTTAATGACGAGACCTTATATCAGGGAAGCGTTGTAGAAGCCATAGCGGACGGTTATACATTCCCGGAGCATTTTTATCCGGTCAAGGATGGAAAATTAAAAAAGAAAGCAACCGATAAGAATATCGATGGTGATGACAGCTATAAAGTAGTCATTACGAGTGAGAGCATAGATGTTGCGGTAAGTGGAAAAGTAGCATATGTGTCAGGAAACAACGTCAAGATTAAAGACGAAAAGACCGTTTCGATCCAGAAAGAAAATGCAGATGATACGTCACTGACGTATATTGTGTACAAATAAAGAAGGCGAGGAAAAAAGCAATGGAAAAGACCATGGACAAAATTGTTGCATTGGCAAAGGCAAGAGGATTCGTATATCCGGGTTCTGAGATTTATGGAGGACTGGCAAATACATGGGATTACGGAAATCTTGGTGTAGAATTAAAAAATAACGTAAAAAAAGCATGGTGGCAGAAATTTGTAATGGAGAATCCATATAACGTCGGCGTAGACTGTGCGATCTTGATGAACCCGCAGACATGGGTGGCATCCGGACATCTTGGCGGTTTCTCCGATCCGTTAATGGATTGTAAAGAGTGTCATGAGAGATTCCGTGCAGATAAGATCATTGAAGATTTTGCAGAAGAGAATGGAATTAGCTTAGAAGATTCCGTAGACGGCTGGTCACAGGAGCAGATGAAGAACTTCATCGAAGAGCACAATGTACCATGTCCGACCTGTGGAAAACATAACTTCACGGACATCCGTCAGTTCAACCTGATGTTCAAGACTTTCCAGGGTGTTACAGAAGATGCAAAGAATACCGTATATTTAAGACCTGAGACGGCACAGGGAATCTTTGTCAACTTCAAAAACGTACAGAGAACCTCCAGAAAGAAGATCCCGTTTGGTATCTGCCAGATCGGAAAATCCTTCCGTAACGAGATCACACCGGGTAACTTTACCTTCCGTACCAGAGAATTTGAACAGATGGAGTTAGAGTTCTTCTGCGAGCCTGGAACAGACTTAGAGTGGTTTGATTACTGGAGAAGTTTCTGCCGTGACTGGCTGTTAAGCCTTGGAATGAAAGAAGATGAGTTAAGACTCAGAGACCATGATCCGGCAGAGCTGGCATTCTACAGCAAAGCAACCACAGACTTCGAGTTCTTATTCCCATTCGGCTGGGGAGAACTTTGGGGAATCGCAGACAGAACCGATTATGACCTGACACAGCATCAGAACACATCCGGTCAGGATATGAGTTATTTTGATGATGAAAAGAAAGAAAAATACATTCCATATGTTATCGAGCCTTCACTGGGTGCAGACCGTGTGGTATTAGCATTCTTATGTGCAGCTTATGATGAGGAAAATATCGGAACAGAAGAAAAACCGGATATGAGAACCGTACTTCATTTCCATCCGGCACTTGCACCGGTAAAGATCGGTGTACTTCCGTTATCTAAGAAATTAAATGAGGGTGCAGAAAAAGTCTTCACACAGTTATCTAAGAAATACAACTGTGAATTTGATGACCGTGGAAATATCGGAAAGCGTTACAGAAGACAGGATGAGATCGGTACACCATTCTGTATCACTTATGATTTCGACTCCGAAGAGGATGGAGCAGTTACCGTCCGTGACCGTGACACCATGGAGCAGGAGCGCATCAAGATTACCGATTTAGAGGCATATTTTGCAGACAAATTCACATTCTAAGGATCTTACAGGATCATAAAAAGCAGGACATCAGAGGATGAACTTCCGGCAGGGAGTGCATCCTCTTTTTGGATTGAAAAAATATCCGTAAATCCTTGTCAGAAGCGGCTTTCAGCCAATGGTCCAGTGTAAGAGTTTGATAAAAAGTTTGGAAAAATCAGGACAAAAACCTAGACTTTAGTTTGCTATACAAAATGCGGACCCTATGTTAGAATTTTAATGAAAAGTCAAGTGTTGAAAATATGTAGAAAAGACGATTCACAGAAAAAAAGAGTATATCTTCCGTGTTCAGTCTCTTTCTGGCATTTGCATTGATGGTGACAAGTGTCTTAGGAAGCAGTCTTGGAACACTCGAAGTACAGGCAGCAGAAGGGACATTATCCGGTAGTGGAACATATAATGACCCGTATATTATTGAAGATGCAGCAGATTTAAAGGCATTTGCAGCATTGTTAGATGGAAATGCAGACAATCTTGGCATTTGTGCAAAGGTGGCAGATGGTGTTGCCAGCATTGATGTTTCAGACGAAACGTGGCAGCCTATGCCGGCAAATGTCAAAGATACTGATGGCAACGATGCCGGATATACCGGTGTATTCGATGGAAATGGTGCAACGATCAACTTAAATGTGGACAAGTCAGCGGATACGTCAGGAAAAAATGTCGGCTTATTCAGTATTATAAGTAACGGCGGAGAAGTCAAAAATGTAACCACAGATGGCAGTATCACAGGAAAACAATACGTCGGTGGTATATGTGGAACGAATGAAGGAACAATTAGTAATTGTAATAACAAAGCAGATGTAAAAGCAACCTCGTATCGTGCAGGAGGAATTGCAGGTTGCTGTGAACGCAGCGGAAAAATTCAATTTTCCGGCGCTATGACAAATTCCGGTAAAATTAACTCAAGTGGTTATGGTTATATAGGAGGAATCGTGGGAGAATGCAATGGCACTATTGAGGGAACCGGAGAACTGCAGAATACAGGAAATATTGTCAGCGGAATATATGATAATTACACTGGAGGAATCGCAGGAAAATTAGGAGACTTAGGAGACTTAGGAGACGCTGCTGCATTGAAAGTTACAGGAGAGGTACGGAATACGGCAGAAGTCAGCGGAAGTAGTTATACAGGAGGAATTATAGGCTGTCTGGCATCAAGCAGTGGTGACCTGATACAGATACAGGCAGGAAGCATTCTGAATACGGGAAAGGTCACTGGCAGCAATAATGGCAATTCAATCGGAGGAATAATAGGATGTATTCCGGGCGGGGCTGAAATATCAACAACGACAGGAGATATCAGGAATACCGGAGCAGTCCAAGGGCCAAAAACTATCGGAGGTGTGTTTGGATCTTGTAACAGCACTACAATCACAGCAGCCGGAGACATCGTCAATGCCGGGGAAGTGGCAAGCAGTCGCTCGGGTAATGAAATTGGAGGGATTGTCGGAAATTTGAATGAGTCACAGCTCATTGCAGTAGGAGGAGAAATCCGCAATGAGTCGAATGTTACGGGAGCAAGTGCGGTAGGAGGAATCGCAGGTTATTGTAATAGGTATAAGCTAGCTAGTCCGATCCGGGCATATGGAGACATTGTAAATCAGGGAAAAATCTCAACTACGCAAGCTGGCAATGTAGGCGGTATCGTTGGAAGCTATAACTGTAAGGAAGGCATCGTGTCGGATACCGGTGTGATAAAGAACGAAGGTGCGATTGAGGGAATAGGTACCTATGTTGGAGGAATCGTGGGATCTTACAATATCGCAGCATCTACAGGAGCTGTCAAAAAATGTATCAATACAGGAGATGTCACAGCCTCAAAGGGTATACAGGTAGGTGGATTATTCGGATATGTAAGCATAACAAGCAGCACGGAAGAATATAGAAATATTGAAAATTCTTATAGTACCGGACAGGTGAACATAACAGATGCAACAGGCAGTCGGAATGGAACTTTAGTAGGCGGTTTTAGCGGAAATAAAATAAAGAATTGCTATGATACGGTAACAGATGCATTACCAATGTTAGGCACGACAGATTATTGCCAGGGTGTAGAGAACTGTTACAGTATGTCAGAGGATACAAGCGTCACAGAGCCAGAGGGAGTCGTAGTTAAGACAAAGGCAGAATTTGCTTCCGGAGAAGTGGCATATTTATTAGACGGAACAGGAGAGAACCGTGTGGAAGCACCGGTATGGGGACAGAATATCGGAACAGATGAGAGTCCGGTATTAGGTGGAGCAGCCGTTTATAAAGACGGTGATGTTTATGCAAATGCGGAACATACCTATGATGTGGCATATACATGGTCAGCGGATAAGAAGAACTGTACAGCAAAACAGAACTGTCGTCTCTGTGGCATAGAGGGAGCAGAGGAGACGGTAGCAGCGGCTTACAGTATCAAAAAACAGGCAACAGAACAGGCAGAGGGAATCGGACTCTATACGGCAGTATTTAAAAACGGTCTGTTTACAACACAGACAGCAGAAGTAAAGATTGCAAAGCTGCCACCGTCTAAACAGGACCCGTCAAAGGATCAACCAAAACCGGAGAATCCGACGAAGCCGACTAATACAACAAAGAAGCCGGCAGCCAAGGGCAAGACCTTAAAGGACAGCAAGGGTGCAACTTATAAAGTAACCGGTGCAAAAGTAAAAAATCCAACGGTAACTTATGTAAAACCGAAAAAGAATGTAAAGAAAGTCAGCATTCCGGCAACGATCACGGTAAAAGGAATGAAATATCAGGTAACGGCAGTATCGAAAGATGCATTTAAGAACAACAAGAAAGTGACACAGGTCACGATCGATAAGAATGTCAAGAACATCGGAAAGAATGCATTCTACGGCTACAAGAACTTAAAGAAAGTGATCATTAAGACCACAAAGCTGACGAAAAAGACTGTCGGAAAGAATGCGTTCAAGGGAATCCATAAAAAGGCAACGATCAAAGTGCCGAAAAAGAAGCTGGATGCATATAAGAAGATTTTGAAAAATGCAGGGATCAGCAAGAGCGTAAAAGTAGTTAAAATGTAAGAAAAATAGGTAAAAAACAAAAAAAGAACAGAAACAGTAACAGGCGTGAAAAAGCAGAAGGGAATCTTTGGATTCCTTTTTCTGCTTTTTTTGGACAAATTTATGAAAATCTGTTGCGAAAAATGAAATTTGTGTTAAAATCAATTATGTGCGACCCTTGATGGTCGTATTACATAGTGTATTTGTGATCACCACAATACGGGGCATCACATAACAATATATAAATTTTTTTAGGAGGAATTATTCAAATGGCAAAATGGGTTTACAAATTTGAAGAAGGTAACGCTTCTATGAGAAACCTGCTTGGTGGTAAAGGCTGTAACTTAGCCGAGATGACAGGCTTAGGAATGCCGATCCCTCAGGGATTTACAGTAACCACAGAGGCATGTACCGAGTATTACAACTGCGGAAAGACAATTTCCAAAGAGATTGAGGATCAGATCTTCGAGGCTCTTGCATGGTTAGAGGGCGTAAATGGTAAAAAATTCGGAGACACAGAAGATCCGTTATTAGTATCTGTTCGTTCCGGTGCTCGTGCTTCTATGCCAGGTATGATGGATACTATCTTAAACTTAGGTTTAAATGACGTAGCAGTAGAAGGTTTTGCAAAGAAGACAGGAAATCCTAGATTCGCATATGACTCTTACAGAAGATTCATCCAGATGTATTCTGACGTAGTTATGGAGGTTCCAAAATCTTACTTCGAGAAGATCATCGATGAGATGAAAGAAGCAAAAGGTGTAACTTACGATACAGAGTTAACAGCAGATGACTTAAAAGAGTTAGCAGAGAAATTCAAAGGTGTATATAAAGAGGCAATGAACGGCGAAGAGTTCCCACAGGAGCCAAAAGACCAGTTAATGGGTGCTGTAAAAGCAGTATTCCGTTCATGGGACAACCCTCGTGCCATTGTATATCGTCGTATGAATGATATCCCTGGAGACTGGGGAACAGCCGTAAACGTACAGACTATGGTATTCGGTAACAAAGGTGACACATCAGGAACAGGTGTTGCATTTACCCGTAACCCATCTACAGGTGAGAAAGGTATCTTCGGTGAGTACCTGATCAACGCTCAGGGTGAGGACGTAGTTGCAGGTGTTCGTACACCACAGCCGATCACTCAGTTAGAGAAAGACTTACCAGAGTGCTACAAACAGTTTATGGATTTAGCTATGAAATTAGAGAACCATTTCCACGACATGCAGGATATGGAGTTCACAATTGAGGAAGGTAAATTATACTTCTTACAGACTCGTAACGGTAAGAGAACAGCTCCTGCAGCTATCAAGATCGCTTGTGATTTAGTAGACGAAGGACAGATCACACCGGAAGAAGCTGTTTGCCGTATCGAAGCAAAATCATTAGATCAGTTATTACACCCAACTTTCGATGCAGATGCATTAAAAGCAGGTGAAGTAATCGGTTCTGCACTTCCGGCATCTCCTGGAGCAGCTGCTGGTAAAGTTATCTTCACAGCAGAAGAAGCAAAAGAAGCAGGAATCGGTGGAAAAGGCGAGAGAGTTATCCTTGTTCGTCTTGAGACATCCCCAGAGGATATCGAAGGTATGCATGCTGCACAGGGTATCTTAACAGTTCGTGGTGGTATGACATCTCACGCAGCCGTAGTTGCTCGTGGTATGGGAACATGCTGTGTATCCGGATGTGGTGAAATCGAAATCGATGAAGAGAAGAAAGAGTTCAAACTCGGTGGATATACATTCCATGAGGGAGATTACATTTCCTTAGACGGAACAACAGGTAAGATTTACAAAGGCGACATCAAGACAAACGAAGCTTCTGTAAGCGGTGACTTCGGACGTGTTATGGGATGGGCTGATGAGTTCAGAACATTAAAAGTTCGTACAAACGCTGATACACCGGCAGACGCTAAGAAAGCTCGTGAGCTTGGCGCAGAAGGTATCGGCCTTTGCCGTACAGAGCATATGTTCTTCGAGGAAGACAGAATTGCTGCATTCCGTGAGATGATCTGCTCCGATACTGTAGAAGAAAGAGAAGCAGCACTGGAGAAGATTCTTCCATATCAGCAGTCCGACTTCGAATCATTATATGAAGCATTAGAGGGATGCCCGGTAACCATCCGTTTCTTAGATCCGCCACTTCATGAGTTCGTACCTACTGAAGAAGCAGATATCAAGAAATTAGCAGATGCTCAGGGCAAATCTGTAGAGACAATCAAAGCAATCATCGAAGGACTCAAAGAGTTCAACCCAATGATGGGACACAGAGGATGCCGTCTTGCAGTTACTTATCCTGAAATTGCAAAAATGCAGACAAAAGCTGTTATCCGTGCAGCTATCAATGTAAAGAAAGCACATCCGGATTGGAACATGGTTCCTGAAATCATGATTCCACTTGTATGTGAAGTAAAAGAGTTAAAGAACGTAAAAGAAGTAGTAGTAGAGACTGCTGATGCAGAAATCGCTGCTGCAGGTTCTGACTTAAAATACTCTGTTGGTACTATGATTGAGATTCCAAGAGCTGCATTAACAGCAGATGAGATCGCAACAGAGGCTGAGTTCTTCTGCTTTGGTACAAACGATTTAACACAGATGACATTCGGTTTCTCTCGTGATGACTCCGGTAAGTTCTTAGATGCTTACTATCAGGCTAAGATTTTCGAGTCTGACCCATTCGCAAGATTAGACCAGAACGGTGTTGGCAAATTAATGGATATGGCTGTAAAACTTGGAAAACAGACACGTCCGGACATGCACTTAGGAATCTGTGGAGAGCACGGTGGAGATCCATCTTCCGTAGAGTTCTGCCACAAGTTAGGATTAGACTATGTATCCTGCTCACCATTCCGTGTGCCGATCGCAAGATTAGCAGCAGCTCAGGCAGCTATCAACAACAAATAATTCACTGTAGGTAATGAATACTTAGAGCGTTAATTAGCTTGTATAGAGACCCCTTACATCAGCTATGGTGTAAGGGGTTTTGACTTTGAATGGGGATAAGATAGGGGGGAAATATATTATGTTGAGATACCAAAAGGCAACAACGAAAGATATAGAATTACTGACGAAAACAAGGATTACAGTTCTTAGAGCAGCTAATAAATTATCAGATGATATAGATATGTCTGAGGTTGAAAAAGAGTCATATGATTACTATAAAGATGCACTTGAACATGGTACGCATACTGCATACTTAGTTTTTGATGATGAAATGTTTGTTGGTGCAGGTGGCATTAGTTATTTTAAAGTAATGCCAACATATCATAATAAGACAGGAAACAAGGCATACATTATGAATATGTATACAAAGCCTGACTATAGGAGACAGGGAATAGCTTTTGAAACGCTGCAGTTGCTTGTAAAAGATGCAAAAGAACGAGGAATTAGTGAGATTTCACTAGAAGCTACAGAGGCAGGAAAGCCCTTATATGAAAAGTTTGGATTTGTAAAAATGAACGATGAAATGGAATTGTGGACGTAAGATGTTTTATAATATAAAGAATTTTATAACTTTCAGATGTTTGTCCAATAAAAGGAGAATGATCTGACAGAGGAGAATACGGATATAGAATTTATTAGTATAAATGCTGATAAAAATTCTATAGAATGAATTTTACAGATATACAGAGAGGAAGCAAAAAAATCCATACAAAGTTTACATAAAACAGAGGTTAAAATGAAAGAAAGACAAAAAGAACCATCACAACAAAAGAATCCGCGCAAGTGGGGCATGATCCTGCTGATGGCAGTACTCATCATCGTTATGCTGGTATCCCTGTGGAACATTTTAGGATACCTGTTAGAAGGCAGGAAAAGCGAAAAATTTGCACAGGACCTGCAGGAATCGGCGATCATTATAGAAAAAGACAATACGGATTCGAAAGATACAAAAAAGGAAAAAGAAGAGAAGGAAGAGAAAGAAGAACCGATACCGGATGCAATTGATTTTGACACCCTGCATGTGATCAGTAAAGATGCAGTGGCATGGTTGTATGCACCGGGCGGTGGGATCAACTATGTAGTAGCACAGGCAGGAGATAACGATTACTATCTCCATCGGTTATTGAATGGCGCAGAAGCAAAAGCCGGTACTTTATTTATGGATTATCAGAATCATTCCGATTTTTCGGACTGGAATACGATAATCTATGGACATCACATGAAAAACGGTACAATGTTTGCATCACTGGTAAAATATCAGAATCAGGAATATTATGACAAGCATCCGGTGATGTATCTCTACACACCGGGGCGGCGTATGAAATTAGAAATCCTTGCGGGGTATACAACGAATGTGGAGGACAGCGTGTATACCATCCCAACGACGAAAGAAGGCAGGGATGAGTTGGTAAAGCATGTCCTTCAAAAATCCAACTTTACATCAGAAGTATCGGTAACGGGGGAGGACAAATTGGTAACTTTATCTACCTGTACTTATGAGTATGAAGATGCAAGATTTGTTGTCATAGGAAAAATCGCAGAATAATCGGATTGACAAATCAGAGTTTCTAACGTATATTATATCCTAGTAAGCAACTAGGATATAATATACGTTTTTCTGTTACTTCAGATATTCCCGTAAAGAGAACGTCAGACATACCGACAGGATGATCTGGCTTGCCAACAGCCCCCACAGATAACCTTTGATACCAAAGGCAGGGATGGCAAACAGTGCAAACAGAAGGCGGATGCAGATACTTACTAGATTATAACAAAAAGTTTGTACGGTCCTGCCAAGTCCGTTTAAAATGGCGGCAAGCGTAGAAGTCAGGTAGAGGAAGGGGCAGATAAAACCAAGCTGCATAATAAAGTTGCCGCTCATCTCATTTTGAAACAGCCACATTCCTAAAAAATTACCACCGAAGAAAAAGAAAGCCGTACAGGCAAAACCAAACAGCATACAATAAGTAATAGATTTTGAAACCGCTTTTTTGATCCGGTCGCGTTCTCCGTGTGCAGAGGCTTCCGAGACAGCAGGAAGCAGCATGACAGCTAACGAATTTGTGATCGAGGTTGGAAACAAAATCAGTGGGAGAGCCATTCCGGTCAGGACACCGAACATGCTTAAAGCCGCAGAGGTGCTAAGTCCCGCCTCTTTGAGTTTTAAGGGGATTAAAATAGCCTCAATACTGGTAAAAAGATTTAAGACAACACGGTTTCCGGTCAAAGGTACGGATAAGCGTCCGATCTTTGGCAGGGCATTTTTAAAATCACAGAGCCGTAACTTAGAAAAACGCACGGCAGCGGCAGAAAAGAGAGAAGAGGAAATCTCCCCACAGACAATTCCCCATACCGCAATGGCAGGTGTCACGGGAATCTGTTCCTGCATCTGGACGCGGTAGATGACATAGACACTGGCAACACGCACGATCTGTTCGATAAGCTGTGACACAGACGGGATCATCGCTTTTTTTAAGCCGTAATAATAACCGCTGATACAGGAATGGATAGCACCAAACGGCAGAGAATAGGCGAGGATCCGAAGCAGCGGTGCAGTACGATATTCGTGGATTACATGATAAGCTAAAAAGTCAGCCTGTGTATATAAATAGAAAGCACACAAAAAGGACAGACTAAGAGATAGCAGTAAACCGGCTGCCAGATAGCAGCGTTTGCGGCTCTCGTTTTTATCATCGGAGACTTCGGCAACGAATTTAGAAATAGCGGTCTGTATACCGGCAGTAGTAAAAGAACTGCACAGGGCAAGAAGCGGAAAGATAAGCTGATAAATTCCGATTCCTTCCGCACCAATCGTATGAGATAAGAATATTCTATAGAAGAAGCCTATGATTCTGCTCAAAACGCCGGAGGCAGTTAATAAAAATGTGCCAAGAACCAGAGGATTTTTCATATAGTGCCTGATATAACGGGAAAGATTCATTTTGACCTCCCGAAAGAACATTTATCTTAATATATGCAAGATGTCCTATTGACAGAACCGGAAAACGTATTATAATATACATATAAAACATATAGGAATAGTAGGAGATAAAAATATGATTTATTTGGATAATGCAGCAACAACAAAAACGCATGAAGACGTTGTCAAAGAAATGCTTCCTTATTTCACAGAGAATTATGGAAATGCATCAAGTGTATATGATTTAGGTTCTAAAAGCAAACTTGCCATTACAAAGTCCAGAGAGACGATCGCAGCAGCATTAAATGCAAAGCCGGAGGAAATTTATTTTACAGCCGGTGGTTCTGAAAGTGATAACTGGGCATTAAAGGCGACAGCAGAGGCATACAAAAACAAAGGAAAACATATTATTACGAGTAAGATTGAGCATCATGCCATCCTGCATACCTGTGAATATTTAGAGAGAGAAGGATATGAGATCACTTATTTAGATGTAGATGAGAGAGGTCTCGTTGATGTAGAGGAGTTAAAACAGGCAATCCGTCCGGATACGATCCTGATTTCCGTTATGTTTGCAAACAATGAGATCGGAACGATCGAGCCGATTGAGGAGATTGGAAGCATCGCAAAAGAATATGGGATTTTGTTCCACACAGATGCCGTACAGGCATTTGGCCAGATACCGATCAATGTGGAAAAAATGCACATTGACATGCTGAGTGCAAGCGGACATAAATTAAACGGACCAAAAGGCATTGGATTTTTATATATCAGAAAAGGTGTAAAGATCGGTTCCTTTATCCATGGTGGAGCACAGGAGCGGAAACGCCGTGCAGGAACAGAAAACGTTCCGGGAATCGTAGGACTTGGAAAAGCCGTTGAGATTGCAGTTGCCACAATGGAAGAGCGGACGAAAAAAGAGAGCGAGCTTCGTGATTATCTGATCGAACGGGTATTAAAAGAAGTACCGTATTCGAGATTAAACGGACCGCGTAAAGACCGTTTGCCGAATAATGTCAGCTTCTGCTTCCAATTCATAGAGGGCGAGTCATTGTTAATTATGTTAGATATGAAGGGGATCTGTGCATCTTCCGGATCAGCCTGTACATCAGGTTCCTTAGACCCTTCCCATGTATTGTTGGCAATCGGTCTGCCGCATGAGATCGCACATGGTTCCCTGCGACTGACCCTTGGTGCAGATACCACAAAAGAAGATATGGATACAACCATAGAAGCAATCAAAGAAATTGTACAGAAACTGCGTGATATGTCACCGCTCTATGAGGACTTCAAGAAAAAAAGTGCAGTTTCAGAATAAGGAGGATTTATTTTATGTACAGCGAAAAGGTAATGGATCATTTTCAGCATCCAAGAAACGTAGGAGAGATAGAGAACGCAAGTGGAGTTGGAACCGTAGGAAATGCAAAATGCGGGGACATCATGAGAATTTTTTTAGATATTGATGATGACGAAGTCATCCGTGACTGTAAGTTCAAAACCTTTGGCTGCGGTGCGGCGGTAGCAACCAGCAGCATGGCAACAGAGCTTGTAAAAGGTAAGACCGTACAGGAAGCGTTAGAAGTTACAAACAAAGCAGTGATGGAAGCACTTGACGGATTGCCACCGGTCAAGGTACACTGTTCTTTGTTAGCAGAGGAGGCAATCCATGCCGCACTCTGGGATTACGCAGAAAAGAATAATATAGTAATACAGGGCTTAGAGCAGCCAAAATCCGATATTTCCGAGGGCGAAGTGGAGGAGGACTACTAAGCCGGAGGAAATTATGGAGAAAAAAAAGGTAGTAGTGGGAATGTCGGGCGGTGTAGATTCATCCGTAGCGGCATATCTCTTAAAAGAACAGGGCTATGATGTCATCGGAGTTACGATGCAGATATGGCAGGACGAGAGTACACAGATTCAGGAAGAAAACGGCGGATGCTGTGGACTGAGTGCTGTGGATGATGCAAGAAGAGTAGCAGGAGAACTTGGAATCCCTTATTATGTCATGAATTTTAAGCGGGAATTCAAAGAACAGGTCATGGATTATTTTATCGGCGAATATCGTTTAGGAAGAACACCGAATCCGTGTATTGCCTGCAACCGTCATGTAAAATGGGAAGCACTGCTAAAAAGGAGTCTCGATATCGGAGCAGATTACATTGCCACCGGACATTATGCCAGAATCGAGCAGCTTGCAAATGGCAGATATGCCATCAAGAATTCCGTAACAGCAAAAAAAGACCAGACCTATGCGCTGTATAATCTGACACAGGAGCAGTTGTCACATACCCTGATGCCGGTGGGAGATTATACGAAAGACGAGATACGAAGCATTGCTGAAAAGATCAATCTGCGTGTGGCAAACAAACCGGACAGTCAGGACATCTGTTTTGTACCGGATGGCGATTATGCCGGATTTATTGAACGCGAGATCGGAGACAGTGTTGCAAAAGAAGGAAACTTTGTCTTAGAAGACGGAACGGTTCTTGGAAAACATAAGGGAATTACCCACTATACCATTGGACAGAGAAAGGGCTTGAACCTTTCTATGGGAAAACCGGTCTTTGTAACGGAAATCCGTCCTGAAACGAATGAAGTGGTCATTGGAGATAATGAAGATCTTTTTGTGCGGGAAGTCTATGCAGACCGGATCAACTTTATGTCGGTACCGGATTTAAAGGAAAAACAGCATTTTAAGGCAAAAATCCGCTATGCACATCAGGGAGCACAGGCACTGATCGAGCAGATTGACGATGATCTGATCCGATGCACGTTTGAAGAACCGCAAAGAGCCATGACTCCGGGACAGGCTTTAGTATTTTATGATGGAGAATATGTTGCGGGCGGTGGTACGATCATCAAAAGATGATCATACCCGCAGAAATTTTCGTTTATATTCGTTTGGAATCGCAAAACCGCTCTTTTGTACGGCAGCCATACGATAGAGTTCAGAAGCAAGCACATCTTTTTTCAAAAGAGCTTGGGCTGCTTCATCTAACTGCTGTTTTTTGTCCAAAGGAGAGGTGAGAAGCGGAATCGTGGAATGTTGTTTCAGTTCCTTTAAAAGAGGAGCAGCATCCTCGCGAAAACCAAGTATTTTTCCATATGGTACATAATTAAGATTACGGTAAAAGCCGTAATCTTTTTCTTTTATATCTAAAAGAATGTGAGTAAGAAGCCTGCTCAGACGGGTGTAGGTTACTTCTTTGGTCTTTAGATCATCCAGAAAATCCACAACGGATGAAAAATGCTCCCGCTGTCGCAGGATCCGGTTAGAAAGCTCCAAAGAGCCGTCTGCATAGTCGGTAAATGAGTCGTGAGTAACCAGACAATAGCCTAGCATAGCGGCAAAATCCTCTTCAAACATCAGGGGATGTGTGTTCAATGCTTCGCATAAGGTCAAAAATGCACCTTCCGGCATCCATGCCTCTAAGGCAGAAAGGTCGCTGTAAAGGTCGGCCAGTCCGTTCAGATAAGAACGGATTCCGGTTGCAGACGCAAAAGAAGTATCTAAGTCATTTGCATGATAACCGCTTCCGATACGGGCAATGGGAACCGGGCGGATCTGACTGTTCCGGCGAAAAAGGGCCTTGCAGTATTCCAGTCCTAAGATATTATTCGGCGAAGCTAAGATCGTTTCTGCTAATTCAGGTGTAACCGAAGCGAATACAGAAGGATCACCGGATAAAGAGGCAGACAGAGAAGTCTGTACGGCAAAGGCTCTTGCAGCAGGATAACTCATTCCTTTTTTTAAGGCATCATTCAAAGCTGAACGATAGGTGGAAGGTTCTTCGGCTAAAAAACGTGCTAAGGACAATAGGGCAGTCTGATCCGGCGTTTCACAGCCAAAGCAGACAGCGGAAGTTACCCCGATGCGGTCTAAAAGGGCAATGCCTGCCCCGGCAAAATATTCCGCACTTGCCGTAGACCAGAGGACCGGAAGTTCTAATACCAGATCCGCTCCGTTTTCTAATGCCATTTTGGCTCTGGTATATTTGTCGATCAAAGCGGGGGCACCCCGCTGTACAAAATCCCCGCTCATGACCACGATAAGATAGTCGGCATTTGTATCATTTCTTGCTTTTTCTAACTGATAAAGATGTCCGTTGTGGAACGGATTGTATTCTGCAATAATACCTGTAACATTCATTTTTTCGTACACTCCCTGTTTATTGATGGCTTTGGATGAGAATGGCTCAATTATAGCATGCCCGTTTTTTATCAGCAAGACTCCGGCAGGGGGACTTGTATAAAAAAGAGAAAACGATTATAATAAATATACTTTACTGTTTAAAATCAGGAAAAAAGAAGAAGTGAGGAAAAGAAATGAATATATTGGTCATCAACTGCGGAAGCAGTTCTTTAAAATTTCAGCTGATCGATTCTGCAAGTGAGAAAGTACTTGCAAAAGGTCTGTGCGAGAGAATCGGAATTGATGGAAGACTGGTTTATCAGTCCGAAGGAAATGAAAAAGAGATTACAAAAGAGCATATGCCAACACATACAGAAGCTGTCAAACTGGTGTTAGAGGCACTGGTAAATCCAAAGACAGGCGCCATTTCATCTTTAGATGAGATCGGAGCTGTCGGTCATCGTATCGTTCATGGTGGAGAGGCATTCACAGAATCTACATTGATCACGGATGAAGTGATCGCAGCAGTAGAGCGTGTCAGTGAATTAGCACCTTTACACAATCCGGCAAATCTGATCGGTATTGAAGCCTGTCAGAAGCTGATGCCGGGTGTTCCGATGGCAGCAGTATTTGATACGGCATTTCATCAGACGATGCCTGCTGAGGCGTATATGTATGGTATTCCTTATAAGTACTACTCACAGTTCAAAGTTCGTAAATACGGTTTCCACGGAACCAGCCACAGCTATGTATCCAAGCATGCTGCAGATATGTTAGGACAGCCATACGAATCCTTAAAGACGATCGTCTGTCATTTAGGAAACGGTGCATCTGTCTGTGCAGTAAAAAATGGAAAATCTGTAGATACTTCCATGGGCCTGACACCGTTAGAGGGACTTGTTATGGGAACAAGAAGTGGTGACATCGATCCATCCGTCATTGAGTATATTGCAGAAAAAGAGAATTTTGAGATGGAACACATCATGGATGTTTTAAATAAAAAATCCGGTGTTTATGGTATCTCCGGTGTGTCCAGTGATTTCCGTGACATTGAGGCAGCAGCAGAAGCAGGCGATGAAAGAGCAGCACTTGCACAGGATGTATTCTGCTATCGCGTGGTAAAATATATCGGTGCCTATGCAGCCGCTATGAACGGAGTGGATGCGATCTGCTTTACCGCAGGCTTAGGAGAAAATTCCGGTGAGACCCGCAAGAAGATCTGCGATTATTTAGGATACCTCGGCGTAGAGTTAGACGAAGAAGCAAATAAGAGACGTGGAGAGGATTTAGTGATCTCTACAGAAAGCTCTAAAGTCAAGGTTCTGATGGTGCCGACAAACGAAGAACTTGCCATTGCAAGAGAGACAGCGGCACTGGTTCAGAAATAGCTCAAAAATATAGCTGAAATAAGGCAAAATCTGTTGACAAATATCCGGTGGATATGTATAATTGTTTAGGTGTGAATAGGAGAAGAAGATGAAAGTTGATTTGACAGATATCAAAGCTTTGGAAAACAGGGAAGTAGAAAAAAGAGTTCCCGTGGACCTCGTCACATTCGACTCGAAGCTGGGTAAATTTCCTATTACAAAAAAGGAAGATGTGGCACTCCATATCAGGAACGAAGAGAATAAGCGGCTGTTTGTTCAGGGTACGACAGAGCTGACCATTGAGATTCCTTGTGACCGTTGTCTGGAGGAAGTTCCGACAACATTCCATATAGACATCAATAAGGAGATCCCATTAGAGGAGACTCCGGATGTGGATGAGGAAAAGCTGGAAGCGAAGGACTACATGCTTGGATTTCATCTTGATTTAGATAGAATCATTTATGATGAAGTTTTGGTTAACTGGCCCATGAAAGTATTATGTAAAGAGGATTGTGCAGGCATTTGTAAGAAGTGTGGCAAGAATCTGAATCATGGTACCTGTGACTGTGAAAAGACAGAACCAGATCCAAGAATGGCAGTTATCCAAGATGTATTTAAGAATTTTAAGGAGGTGTAACCAAATGTCAATTTGTCCAAAGAACAAATCCTCTAAGGGTAGAAGAGATAAAAGAAGAGCAAACTGGAAAATGACTGCTCCGACTTTAGTAAAATGCAGTAAATGCGGAGAGTTAATGATGCCTCACAGAGTTTGCAAAAGCTGTGGCTCATATAACAAGAGAGAAATCGTTGCACAGGATTAATCTGTCATCATTGAGGAGTGTTTGAAAGAACACTCCTTTTTTGCTATATAGGAAATTCCTATATAGCAAAAGCCCTTCGGGCAGAATCGCACTGCGGCGGAAAGGAATTGTGTCGC
>ENA-ORTG01000902-ORTG01000902.1-human-gut-metagenome-genome-assembly--contig:-NODE-902-length-29430-cov-3.685209_pt1 | contig 29430 bp, 38 predicted proteins | sample MGYA00241906_ERZ509176 | MGnify/ENA primary metagenome ERZ509176 (study PRJEB26280, sample SAMEA2338811) | human gut metagenome | biome: human gut; feature: human-associated habitat; material: faeces...
GAAAGAGTTTTTTGATACAGATAAAGATTTCCGCGTTGCCGAGTTTATGCACTTCTGTTCGCATATGCTGAAAAAAGAACCGAAAGAAGCAGGGAAAGCACCCGCGATGATTGTATTTTGTGCATTTGAGCAATTATCAATGGTGATTGATTATGCGAAGCAATACGGCTTTAATGGATATATCCCGATTGTGTTTATAAAGAACTTTTCGGCGCAGGTATTAAAGGCAAATATGAAAATCGTCGGCGCAACTGAATATGCGCTTGTGCTGTATCGTCAGAAGTTGCCGAAATTCAATAACAACGGGAATATGGTTTTTAATTGGTTTCAATGGCAGAAAGACGGAGCAACCGTTCCGAAAATACACCCGACACAAAAGCCGATAAAGACTTTAAAAACGCTTATTGAACTGTTTACGGACATCGGAGACGTTGTTATTGACCCCGTAGCGGGAAGCGGTAGCACATTGCGGGCAGCGGCAGAATTAGGACGGAACGCATACGGTTTTGAAATCAAAAAAGACTTTTGCAAGCTTGCGAACGAAAAAATGTTGAAAAATATACAGCTTGATTTTAGCGTTTATAACAAAATAGACAGACAAGCTGAACAAATTAAAATTATTTGAGGTAAAACAAAATGGAATTGAAATTCAGAAAATTGAGGGCTGACGAAATAGACGTGCGCGCGGGGCGCGTGATTGACGGTAAAAAGCAAGGTGCTTTATTATTGCTGTATAAGGACGCGCGTTGCGATATGGACTTGTTAGATGAAACCGTAGGCGCGATGAATTGGCAGAGAAAGCATAGCCGCGATAATGCTAATTGCGCCGTGGGTATTTACGATTCAGACAAGCAGGAATGGATATGGAAAGAAGATACGGGAACGGAAAGCAATGCGGAAGCCGCCAAGGGGTTGGCAAGTGATTCGTTCAAACGTGCTTGCACTAATTGGGGAATCGGGCGGGAACTCTATACGGCGAAAAATATTTTCGTACCGTGTGAGCTAAAAGACGGGAAATTGCCGAAGTTTTTATCGTGGAGCGTAAAAGAAATAGGATATAATGAGCGCGGAGAGATTGAAACGCTTGTTATTTGCGATAATAACGGAAAAATCGTATACAGCAAAAACGCCGCAAAAAACACGCCTGATTTGCACAAGTCGGAAGAAGTCGATAAACAGACCGACAACGAGAAAGAAACGAAGCAGGACGAAAATAGCGAAAGCAAGGAAGATTTTCGAAGTGTTTTTGAAGAAGAGCAGAACGAAGATTTGACGAACGCAGAAAACGTTGAAATTGTGTACAAGAACGGAACAAAAGAAAGGGTAGGGAACTTGCCGATTGTATGGCTTAGAACGCTTGCAAATAAGACGGAAGAAGAATACAAATCGGCAAGGGAAGCAGCAAAAACAATTTTAAAATTAAAATATAAGGAAAGCGTGTAAAAATGCTTGACTTTGTGCGGCGGTAGTAGTAAAATATAATAGCAAACACTTGTTGCCACACAAAACTGAATGGCGATTATTTGGTAGCCGACTGATAATCGCTACTGAACAATCACAAGGAAAATACTCTTACGAACGTGTAACGGCTATTACGCTTCGCAGGGGTATTTTTCTATTATAAGAGGTATAAAAATGGGTATAACAATGAAAGACGGCGGCTTACAATGTTCTATATTTGACGGTGAAAATCCGTTAAAAATAACAAAACCGTTACGCCTGATAGAATTATTCGCAGGGATTGGAGCGCAAGCGAAAGCGCTTGAAAATCTCGGCGTAAATTTTGAGCATTATAGGATATGCGAATTTGATAAGTACGCGGTTGCAAGTTATAACGCAGTCCACGGAACGAATTTTGCCACGAGCGATATAACCAAAATTCACGCAGCCGACCTCGGAATTGTCGAAACAGATAAATACGAATACATAATGACTTATTCTTTCCCTTGTACCGATTTGTCAACGGCAGGGAAACAAAAAGGAATGAGCCGGGATAGCGGAACGCGAAGTGGGTTATTGTGGGAAGTAGAAAGATTATTGAAAGAAACAAAAGAATTGCCGCAAATCCTTTTAATGGAAAATGTCCCGGGCGTATTGTCAGAAAAGAACAAAAAAGACTTTTTAGAATGGTGTAGAGTTCTTGAAAGTTTAGGATATACAAGCAAATACAAAATATTAAACGCAAAAGATTATGGAATACCGCAAAACAGAGATAGAGTGTTTATGATAAGTTGGCTTGGAGAATATTATTATAATTTCCCCGAAAATAGAAAAATGAAGCCGTTCATAGATTTTTTAGAGTTCGACGAAAATTACATCATAAAACCCGAAAAACTAACAAAAACTCAAAAAAATTGCATTAAACAAATAGCAAATCAAACGATTTCAAAAGCAATAAGGACGGGAGGGCTTCGTAGTATAGACAGACACAGTTGGAGCGTATATTCCGTTGAGCTTCGACAATCTGAAAGTTTTATAAAAAACAAATCTTTATGGATAGAAAATTTAAGCAAAACAATTTGCGCATGTCATAGAAACTCATATACGATTGACGGAAAGATTTATTTTGATTATAGCCCGAAAGAGTGTTGGCGGCTTATGGGGTTTGATGATGAAAGCTTTTTTAAAGCAAAAAAAGTAGTAAGCAATTCTCAATTATACAAGCAAGCGGGAAATTCTATCGTTGTAAATGTTCTTATGGCGATATTTGAAAAATTATTTTAAAAACTTTGAAAAAGTGGGTAAAATAATTTGACATTATACGCCGTGCGTAGTATAATAGAAGAGCAAAGAACGAAATAGAGGTGAAAAAATGAAAGGTTATAAAGCATTTGGAAAAGGGAGAGTTTGTAGAAGCAAATGAATAAATATTGTAAAAATTTTCGTTGCCCGGAAAATAAAGGCGAGCCTTGCAAAATATCGAATGATTGTTGGCTTTTTCAATGGGATATAAACAAAGAAAAACAACCGAAAGTAAAAACGGTAAGCGTACCTCTTGAGGAAGATGAACAAAAAGATTTTGCATTGTGGCTTGACAGTCAGGGAGTTCTATGGGCACATATTCCGAACGAAAGGAAGGCAAGTGTTGCGGTATTATCTTCTCTTGCGCGTCAGGGATTGAAAAAAGGCTTCCCCGATAATTTCATAGCAGTAGCGCGCGGGAAGTGGCACGGACTGTTTATCGAATTGAAACGGGCGAAAAAATGCTTATCGAATAGGACGAAAGAACAGCGAGCGTGGATAAAGAGTCTGAACGCGGCGGGATATAAAGCGGTTTTCTGCTACGGCGCGGAAGAAGCAAAAAAGACGGTTTTAGAGTATTTAAAAGAGGAGAAATAAAAAATGCAAAATGACAACGTAAATCACCCGTCGTATTATAACAACGGAAAAGTAGAAGTTATAGACGCAATTGAAGCGTGGTGATTAAACTTCCACCGCGGGAACGCAGTTAAATACATAGCGAGGGCGGGGAAGAAGAACCCAGAAAAAGAAATTGAAGATTTGAAAAATGCGGCGTGGTATATCAATCGTGAAATTGAACGGTTGAAGAAAGAGGACTGCGATGAATTTTTGAAAAACTTTGAAGAGGTGAAAAAACAATGACAAGGAGTATGAGGTGGAAGAATGAGTGAGTATAAGAGATTGACAAAACAAGTTTTTGATAAAGTTCAAGGTTGCGAAGATAAGATGACAATGAACGGACAAAGTTTATATGATTTATATAACCGCCTTGCAGAACTTGAAGATAAAATCGAAAACGGAACACTTATTGAGTTGCCTTGTAATGTTGGAGATACTATTTACGAAGTTTTTAAATACAATAAACCGCCGTTTATACAACAGACAAAAGTTGAGAAAATTATAGTTACAGAAAAAGGTTTAAAACTGAAATTAGACCGCAATTCATTCTATGAAACATCAATTGCAAGTTTAGGGAAGACGTTATTTTTAACGGAAGAAGCCGCAGAAGCACGTCTAAAAGAATTTCAGGAGAAAAATAATGGCTAATAGAAATACCCTTGCAGTTTCTAAACTTGAAGATTTTAAACAATGGCTTATTAAAGACAGTTGGGAAATACAAGAAACGAAAGGTTTTTGGGAAGTATTACGAGCTACAAAGCAGGGCAAGAAATATCCACTCATTATTTATCGAAAATACAAAACGATTGGAGGAAGTGAGAATATAGTTCATCTTTCAGTTTTAGATAGAGATATGGGTGTAATTAGGGTTTTTTTAAAAGAATTACAGGAGAAACAGAAATGAAATCAGTTTTAATTAGTATTCAACCGAAATGGGTTGAGAAAATAGTAAACGGAAAAAAGACAATCGAAGTAAGAAAAACAAGACCGAAGATTGAAACGCCGTTTAAGTGTTATATCTATATGACACAAGGTACATATAAAGATTTAGGTTCATACAGCGAATGGATATACAAAAACAGAATGAAAGTTATCGGCGAGTTCGTGTGCGATATGATAGAGCTTTTTACTGAATATGAATTGCTATATGACGGGAATTATGTTGAAAAAGAAACTCGTGTACCGACAGAAGAGCTTTTGAGTTATAAAGGCAAAAATGATTTTCTTTACGGTTGGCACATCTCTAACTTAAAGATTTACGATAAGCCGATTTCGCTTTCAGAATTAGGAGTAACCCGTCTTCCGCAGTCGTGGATGTATGTTGAAGAGGTAGAGAAATGAAAAATACAGAATTAGCATTGCGCCCGTCATATTGGGCGAGCGTATCGGGCGGGAAAGACAGTTTATTTATGCTCAATCTCATTTTACATAACCTTGATAAATACCCGCTTGACGGCGTTGTTCATTTTGAACTCGAAATTGATTATCCGTTTATAAAAAACGTAATTGATTATATGCAGTCGGAATGCGAGCGGTTCGGAATAAGGTTTGTAAGAATAAAGCCGACGAAATCGTGGCTTGATTTGTATTATACAAAATATGAGAAAACGGGGAATATTTACGGTTTTCCGACGAGAATATCGCGGTGGTGCAATTCGAAATATAAACTTACGGCGAAAAAGCGATTGCAAGAATTTATGCAAGAACAAGGCTTCTATACTGTTTTTTATATCGGCTATTGTGCAGACGAAGAAAATAGATTTGCAAAACGCGTAGACTTACAAAAAGTCGAACGTTACCCGCTTGTAGAAGAAAACATTCAAGAAAGCACTATTTGGGAGTGGGCAAAAACGCAACCGATATTCAACCACTATTATGAAACGCAAAAGCGTTGCGGGTGTATGTATTGTCCTATGACAAGTTTTATAAATTATGCCTACCTTTACAAGTATTATCCCGACCATTTCGCCTTTATGATAGACAAAATGCGTGAAACGGAATCCGTTCGGGAAAAAGAACTTGGCAGACCGTTTTCCTGCATTTCGTCAAATCCGAAATATAATTCCGAATATCTTGAAAAAATTGTAAAAACAAAATGGCTGAAAAAGTTGGAGGAATTAGAAAATGGACAAAAAACAGCAGATTGAAGAAATAGCGGGAACTATTTGCAACACTTGTAAAGAGCGTTTTGAGATTTCTAAAAAATGTAAAAACGTGATTGAACCGTGCCTTGCGGCGTATGCTCATTCCGAAGCAATTTACAACGCAGGCTATCGCAAAATCGATGATAATTGTGCTGTTATAACGAAATCCGAATTAAAAGAGTATAAAAGGCAAGCCGTGAAAGAATTTGCGGAACGGTTGAAAGAACATACAATTCTATACAACGGAATTAACGTTAAATACGAAGCAATAACGGCTGACATTATCGACGAACTATTAAAGGAGTATGAGCGATGAGAAAATACAGAAAAACAAAAAAACAAGGTTGGAAAATTCTTTTAGTAGAAGACGGAAGTGTTGATATAGACGAACTCAATCAATTCATAGACGAACACAATTTAAAAATCAAAGTCGTGGTTTATAGGCAAGGTGCGATACCCCCGAAATATTTAACGAATTATTAATGGAAGCAAAAAAACGAGGAATATTATGAAGCAGACGGAAGCAAAAAAGAGATATGACAAGAAATACAAGGCAAGCAAGGTTGAAAGATTTTATATCGACTTATACCCAACGGATAAAGACATTAAAGAGTTTTTGGAGCTAATCAGTCAGAAAATTCCGAAAGCGACTTATGTAAAAAACATTATCCGAACGAACATTAAAGCATACGCTTATGCGAACAAACTTTTAAATGAAATGAAAGGGGGAAAGAAATGACAAAACAAGAGAATCAATGTTTTAGAGTGCATACGTATTTGAAAGAGCATAAAGGAATAACCGGGTATTCCGCTTTTAGCGAAATCGGCGTATATCGTTTATCGAGCTGTATTCATCGTCTTAGAAAGCGCGGAATAGATATTGCCGACCGTTGGCTTGAAGTAGAAAACAGATACGGAGAAAAGTGCAGAATAAAGGAATATTATTTGAAATGATACAAAAGGGTAAAATAATTGACATTGACGAAAACGGGGTTGTAACAATCGTTGCGCAGTCGGACTTGTATTTGATGACACACCGTGAAATAAAAGAGTGTTACATTGATTTTATTGACGGAAGAAAGTTATCAGACAAGCAAAGAAGAATGTGTTATTCTTTGATAAATGCAATAGCCGAATGGAGCGGGAGCAGCACGCAGGACATAAAAGAAGCGTTTAAAATGGAATTTTGGGCGGATAAGATAGATACGCTTGCCGAAAAGGTTTTCAGCCTTTCTAATGCGCCTATGAGCCTTATAGCAGAGTTTCAAAAGTTTCTTATAAACTTTATAATTGAAAACGATGTGCCTTTGAAATATTCGCTTTTAAATTATGTCGACGATATAGACAATTACGTTTATATGTGCTTGATACACAAGAAGTGCTGTATTTGCGGAAAGAAAGCCGACTTGCACCACGTAGATAGCATAGGAATGGGGAACGACCGAACGGAAGTTCAGCACGAGGGAAGAAAGGCATTAAGCTTATGTAGAGAACACCATACGGAGATACACGCGACAGGAATAAATGCGTTTTTAGAAAAGTATCATATAAACGGAGGTATTCCTATCGACAAAACGATTATGAAAATATATAAATTAAAGAGGTGAAAATATGGAAGCAAATGACAACGTAAACCACCCAGCGCATTATACAGACGGCAAAATAGAAGTGATTGATTATATCCAAGACAAAGGCTTTAATTTTTGCCGTGGTAACGCGATTAAGTACATATCGCGAGCGGGGAAGAAAGATAAGGCGAAAGAAATCGAGGACTTGCAAAAAGCCGTTTGGTATCTGAATAAAGAAATCGAACGATTAAAGGTGGAAAAATGATTAAAGTAAAACAGAACATACGCAGCGGAATAATTCCGAGAGTGCCTACCGCGTTTAAAGTAACAAAAATTGATTGCTATAAGCCGCATACAGTAAAAGACGAAGTTGATATATGCTTGACTTGCGATTTGCCGAAATGCCGAGGAGATGACCGGTTATGCAAACGCTATCAAGCGATGATAAAAGAAATCAAAGAAAGGAATAAAAAGATTAAGGAGAAAGACAGATGAAGAAGAAAAGGAAAGATTCAAAAGAAAGAGAAGAAAGACCGGTGGAGCTTAAAGATACTGTGTTTTTTGCAGAAAAAGGGTTGAACGGTGAAATTCTAAAAGGTAGTGTAGTAGTTATTTTAGAACATTGCGAATTTCGTTTAAATGGAACCGTTAGGACAAATACATTCAAGGTCGTTTTAAAAAACGATGACATTTTTAGTGGTTTTTACGCTCAACCGCACGGAGAAAGAGTTTTAAACTATGAAGATTTCGGTAAAAAAGTTTTTAAAACAGAAAAAGAAGCAGAAGAAAAATTATTAAAAATCGAAGAGCTTGAAAAACAATTACAGGAGTTAAAAAGATGAATAAAGTATTTTTAATCGGAAACTTGACGAAAGACACGGAACACGGCGTAACAAAAAATAATATTTATTATTGCAATTTTACAATCGCGGTAAATCGTTCGTATACGGACAGCAACGGCGAAAGACAAGTCGATTTTTTCAATATCCGAACGTGGCGCGGAATCGCAGAAAGTTGCGCGAAATACCTTGTGAAAGGGAAAAAGGTTTGCGTTTCGGGAGAATTGCAGCAGAGAACTTACGAGGACAATCAAGGCGTAAAACGAACGGTTATTGAGATACAGGCGAACGAAGTAGAGTTTTTATCCCCGATAGATAAAAAGCAGGAAGAACAGACGGATAAAAAACAAACAAAGCCGTATCAGCAATCGATTCTTGAAGATGACGATATACCGTTTTAAAAGGTGAAAAAATGAAGATTAAAAAGTTTTTAAAATGCGTTTTGATAAGTTTAATTCTGATAGCGTTTTGTTTGTCTATTGCGGCGTTTGCGAAAGCAAATACAGCACAGACCGTAACGCAGACGAATGAAATGGAATTTACGGAAGAGGACAAATACAATATTGAAAATTACGTTTCTAAGTATAGGAATATGGATAGCTATGAGGTTATCCCTTATACGAAAGACGGAGAAAGACGGTATCTTTTAATCGGCGAGAGATTGGGAGATTATTATATAATCGTTTGCGCCGTTCGGGATAACAGTTTAGTCGTTCTGACAAAGGGCAACGATAGAAGATAAAGGTGTAGAAAAATGACAACGCTTGAAATGCAAAATTTAAGCAATTTAGAAAAGGAACTTACGGAAGCCAAAGAAAAAACATTGCGGCTTATAAGCTTTATAACGCTTTACAAACAATACGATGATTTGCCGCGTAAAGAGAGAAAATTGGTATTAAAACAGCATAAGTTTGCATATAAATACTATGAAACGCTTAAAAAGCGAATAAAGCTTATAAAATCAAGATAAAAAAGCGCGGTGAAATATCCGCGCTAAAACTTTTTTATCAAAATGCTTGACAATTAAAAAATATATGGTATAATAAAATCGAATGATAAAATCGAATGAGGTGATATTATGGCTGATTTAGAGCGTATTAAAAAGAAATACGATACCCCCGAAATAGAAATAGAAGAAGCAACGAACGGCGGCAATCGGTATTCGTTGCCGTATGGCTTATGTAAAAGCGTAGGAATAAACACAGAGGGAATGACACCGCGTGAGGCGTGGGATGCTTGGCAGAACAAAACAGGCAAAACGAAAGCGGAAGCCGAAAAAGAGCATTGGGGGAAAACTGCGGACGAAAAGAAACCGCAAAATGAAAATATTTCCGATAAAAAGTCGGAAGCAAGTACTCCTAACAACGAAAAAGACGAACAAGAAAAAGAAACGAAGAATTTAGAAAGGTCGTATTCTTCTACGAGAAAAGGAGTTAGCGAAGATTTAGCGCGTAGAGCGCAAGAATCTCGCTCATTTAGTGAATATAAAAGCGGTAGCGCAACAGCTTCTTATAATTCAGACGTTAGCCGTTTTGATAGTAACGTAAACGAGCTTATACAAAGATACGGAAAAAACTCAACATTGACCGATAAAGATTGGGAAGATGTATATAGCATTGCCGATAGATATGCTCAAAGCCTTGAAAAATATACAGATGAAACGAATAGGAACGAGGCAAGCTATCCGAGTTGGTTTATTGCCGGACCTGCGAGATACAACACAAAAAAGAACGAAGCTTTGATGAACCGTTCGCAGGCTTTATATGAAAACTATAAAGACAGGATAGACCCCGATGACAATGTATATTTAAAAAAGATAAAAGCTATTTTAACGAATGCAAGCATAAAATCGAACGATGACGCGGCAACGGCAAAACTGCAAGATAAATACGACAAATTAAAAGCAGAGCTTGAAAACGGAAAAGCGATGAACGCATATTTTCGCAAATATGGGACTATAAAGGGTTTTCCTGGCGTGTCCGACAAAACGGCGCAAGAGTTTCTCGAAGCTCGCGAAAGAGAGCCATATTTCAATAAACAACCGTACGCGGCGTATCACATGACGAACGTCAATGCCGAACTCCGACGGATACAGGCCCGTATAGATACGCTGAACAAAGCAAAAGCGCAAGCAGAAGCAGCGAAAGCAAATCCGCAAGCAGCGGCAGAAGCTACCGCAGCAAATTATCCAAAACTTGACGGGGTACATGTACAAGAAAACGCAGACGAAATGCGCATACAGTTGCGATTTGACGATATACCGCCTGCTGAAACACGTGAAAAATTAAAGCGCAATGGTTTTCGTTGGAGCCCGTCTCAAAAGGCTTGGCAACGTTTATTAAATCAAAATGGCAAATATGCCGCTCAAAGTGTATTAAAAGACTTAGGCGGTAAATAAACGAGGTGTTAAAATGGGAAATGCAAAACAAAGAGTAGAACAGGAACTTGCAGAACTGAATGAAAAGATTGTAAAGCTGACTGCTTTTCTTTTCGGCGGGGATATTGTCAATATGGATATTTCCGACAATATGCGGTTTTTAATGCGTAGGCAGTTAAACGTTATGCAAGAATATGCAGACGTATTGCAAGATCGTTTAAGATTAAGAACGTGGGATAAAACAGACGAAGAACTCAAAAACGAAGAACACAGAATCTAAAACGAATAGGTGTTAAAATGGCGCGATTGACGAGCAGACAGCGACAAGCAGTAATCGCTCGTTACTTAGCGGGCGAGAGTATTGCTTCGTTAGCAAAAGAGTATAACATTTCATATCAAGCACTTGCAAAGCAAGTGAAACAAGAAAAAGTTGTAGAAAGTTTAAAAAAAGTTGAAAATGAGCAAGCTATGACAATGGCAGCGTTTATTCAGAGCAAGAAAGAACAAACGCAAGACATTATAGAAGCATTGCTTGACAAGTTGCAAGACAAGATAGATAAAGCAAGCTTTAAGGACTGCATTGCGGGAATTAAAGACCTTGCAAGTCTATACCTTGAAAGAGAGGACAACTCAATCGATAATACCGTAAAGGTAGTTATTGAAAGAAAGGTGCAAGACCTGACGGACGAAACGGATAATGAGTAGCGTTATAGAATATAACCCGATAATACCGAAGAACTTTGCCCCGTTGTTAAAGACGAACAAAGAGAACGGAACGCATAGAATAATAGCACGCGGCGGAAGATACAGCGGAAAGACCACGACTATTATTCAAGAAGCGTTAGAGGGTTATATAACGATACCCGGTGCTAATATAGTAGTAGCAAGAGCCGATGACGTAAAATTCAGCAAAACAACGTTCCCGACAGTCAAAAAGGAATTGCAAAGGTTTGGGATAGCGCAGTATTGCCATATTCCAAAGAGAACGGGCGATATAATCTTTAAGCCGAACGGGAACATAATAAGGTTTGTAGCGACAGGCGGAGATGAGCACAGAACAAAAGGCTTAGACTTTGAAAAGGGATATGTGCATAGATTCATCCACGACGAAGCGCAAGAGCTTGAACACGAGTTTGAAGTCAAGGGTTGCGAAAAGACCTTATTAAGAATGTTAGGCGATACAACGAAATGGATATACATATACAATCCGCCGCCCTTTCGGGCAGAGTTTGCAAACGTGTATTTCCCAAAGCTTATACGTGAGGGAAGAGCGATAGAGATATATTCATCGTGGAAAGACATACGGAAGCTATTATCGCAAGACGTTATAGACGAAATACTGAAAGACAAGCAAAGCGATTTGAACTACTATCTATATGAATATATGGGGGAAGTAACCGCAACAAACGGGCTTGTCTATCCGCAATTCAGGCGCGAAAAGCATTGCACAAACATTTATACGCATTTAGCCAACGGCGATAGAGTTATGGAACTTATCCTTGGCGTAGACGAGGGAAGTATTTACGACAGCACTTGCGTAACGCCGATAGCGATAATGTATAGCGGACTTGCGATAGTGTTAGGTTGCTTTGAGAATGACCCAGTAAAGACAGGCGCTCAAGCACCGAGCGCACAATCAAGGGATTTAATTAGGTATCTTGAACGACTTTTAACGAAATTCGGATTTTTAAGATACGTTCCGCGGCGGTGGAACTTCGAGTGTGCGGAAGCAGGACAAAACCTGATGAATCAGTTTGTAGCAGATACAGGCGGCACGGAAGATTGTATGCCCGTTCGGAATAAGTCGATTATGGGAGATATAAAGCGCGTAAGAAGTATGTTACAAGAGAAAGTTCTATTATTCCACGTAGACGGAGAGTCTGACGAAGATAGCGCGGAAAAGCTTATGAGCGATATAGAGAACTACGTATTCGATGAAAAGACGAACACGGTGAAGAAAGGACAGCGCGACGATACTATAGACAGTTTGGAATACGGCACGAAGCTCATATACGATATGCCGATACAAACGACAATGAGGTAAGGATATGGCAATTGCACAGACAAACACAGCGGTTATAAATGCGCCGAGTAGAAAAATATTCGCGCCTATGTTTCGCGCGCGTTGGCAGAATATGCAGAACGTTGTCAACGATAGCGCGTTCCTTGATTTAATTCCAGAACCGTATTTGACATATTATACCTCTTTCGTACGGCAGTGCTTGCAGTGGAGCAGAGGTTTTGTGCCTATGTTACACCAAAAGGACTTTTTCTCAACTGGAATGGGATATACGGTTTGCGAGATAATCACGCGCGAGTGTTTAAGCGGTGGCTTTAGATTGGAAGCGCGGGAAGATAGCACGCAAGCGGCAATGGAAGAGTGGCAAGAGAAAACGCACCTTGCGAACGAGATTTACCGTATGTTTTGGCATAGCACGGCGGGCGGAAATGCGTTAATGGTTATAACGCCAGTTGACGGCGAAGCGTATGTTTCGTCATATCCGATTGATAGGTGCATATTTCAAATCAATCGGCGCGGAGACGTTACGAATTGCCTTATTTTCAATAGATTTACGGCAGGCGAAAGCGCGTACTATGCAAGAGAAAGACGAAGAGTGCTGAAAGGCAAAGGATATTACAAAGTAGAGCTTGCAAAAGGCACTTTGACTACTTCGCCAACGTTTACGAGCGATTCCGTTAAAGATATACCCAACGAAATCAGAGCGCAGTTTGAATACACGTACGGACATATTAAAATCAATACGTGGTACGAAATGCCGAACGGAATAAGCGGTATCGGCGTGTATAATATCAAAAACAAAGCGATTGCGGCGGCAATGTCCGATATGCCCGGTTATAGCGATTCGTCGCTTTATACGGCACTTGACGTGCTTTATTCGATTGACTATAACTACACGCAGGCGCAAGTCGATATGTACAAAGGAAAGTCAATCGTGCTTATACCAAAGCAAATGGCGAGCGCAACGATAAACACAGGAAGAGTGAACGTAGCAAACGGCATAAGCTTTACGGAAGCAATACAAGAGCCTCAGTTAAGAGATGATTTTTACACGGAAGTTATGACGCCGAGCGGCGAACCGATAAAGCCTACGTTTGTTCAGGCTGACTTGCGTGGCGAAGCGCATAAGTATATTCGAGACGCGGATTTGGAACTGCTTGCGAGTAAGGTAGGTTTGTCAAGCTCAACGCTTGCGAATCATCTGACTTATAATACAAGCAAGACGGCAACGGAAGTAAGAAGCGAGCAGGACACGACCGAAAGCACGGTAAACGCGAAAAGGGAATTAGCGAGAGCGCCTCTCAATCAAATGCTTACCGATATAGCTCATTTTTACGGATTTAAAGATAGCGTAGAAATCAATTTCGGTAGAGCGGGCGTGAATAGCTCAACGGAAAATCAAGAGCTATTGCAAGACTATCAGGCGGGAACGATTCCGTTAAGGCGATACCTTAAAAAGCGTTGGGCGGACTTGTCGGAAGAAGAAATCGAAGCGTGGGCAAAAGAGATAGAAGAAGAGCAAGCGAACAAAACAAAGCAGGACAATTTCGGCGGTTTTGGGTTTGACGATAAAGACTATTTCGGGGACGGCGTAAATGACGGAAGCGAAAGACAAACTGAACAAATCGGCGCTGGCGATAGAGAACGCGCAGAATGATATTCGGTTATTGATACAACGCGCATATTTGTATAATTATGCAAGAGTTTATACAGAAAAGGCGTTAAAATCGATAATCGAAAGCGCGTTAAAGTCGATAGACATACCGAGATTAAAGCGCGATACTGTATTATCGTTGACGAACTACGCGAACCGGCAAAAAAACGCGTGGAATAACAGCGGAATAACGCCCGCGGTATTGTTTTTCATTTCAAAGCGAATAAACGCGAGCGGAGAACCGGATAAAAAGGTATTGACGGAGCGATTGCCAAACACAGAGATACAACGCGACATAGAAAGGCTGACGGGAAAAAGCGTTGAAACGGTAAATAAAGGCGTTCCGTTGCAAAGGTTTTACGGAGATATATGGAAAGAGAAAATCAAACCTACATTATCGAAGATAGCGGCTGAAAAAGCACTTGACCCGAACGACTACACAGGGCGAAACAGTTTACGAAACCTTGCGGAAATGGAAGTCAGGTATCAAGGGCATAAGGACGAGATAGAAGAGCTGAAAGCGAGCGGAGAAAAGCTTGTGTTATGCTCAACTCACGCTGACTGTTCGGAACGTTGTGCGCCGTATCAAGGTCGTCTATATTCGTTAGACGGAACGAGCGGAGAGATAGACGGAATAAAATACGTTCCGCTTGAATACGCAACGAATAACCCGCGAGATAGATACACAACGAAAGCGGGGAGAACGTATCAGAACGGACTTTTGGGATTTAATTGCCGCCATAAACTAACGCCTTACAGAGGGCAAGTCCCTGAATACGTAAGCGAAAGCGAGCGCAAGAGAGAATATTCTATAACGCAAACGCAAAGGGCAATGGAAAGGCGCGTGCGTGCATTGAAAGCGGAAGCAGAAATGACGAAAAACGCAAAGAGTAAGGAATATATAAAGTATCGGAAAATGGCAAAACAAGCCTACGAAGAATATAAGCGATACAGTAAAGAAAACGAACGTGCGTATTATCCTATGCGCGTAAGTATATAAAAAATAAATCAGGAGGTATAAGGTATGTTCGGTAAAAAAATCACGCTTGACGATATTTTGAAAGGTATCGACAATCTTTCGGACGAAGAAAAAGAAAAGGTACGCGATAAAATGGCTGACCTTTATAAAGCCGAGGACGAAAGGGAAATCGATAAAGTAGAAAGAGAGAAAGCTGACACGGACGAAAAAGCAGACGAGAAAGGCGAAGAAGAGGACGAGGAATCGGAAGAAATCGGCAAAGACGTTGACGAAGTAGAAGATGACTTTGACGAAGAAAACGAAGAACCCGCGAAAACGGAAACGCCAGCCGCGCCAACAGAAACGGAAGAAGAGCCGAAAGACGATAACGCGAAAATGTTTGCGGCGATTGCAGAACGGCTTGACAGAATCGAAGCGGCACTCGGCGAAAGTATGAGAAATCCGAAAGAAGCAGACAAAAAAGCAAGCGAAGAACTTACGGCACTTGAAAGAAAATACGCATTTTAAAAAACAAAAAAAAGGAGATTAAAAGAAAATGAGTAAAGTTATTTCCACTTATGGAAACGTAGAACAGTTTGTTACTTCCGCCCTTATGGGTATGGGCGCAACCGAGCAGGACGCGAACGGTCGTTTTTACCTTGACGGAAGTATGGTAAACGTAGAACTTTCCGACGTAATCGCGGAAGCTATCTACATTCAGGAAATTTTCCGCGACGGACAGTCCGTAACGGGCAAATATTCCACCGACAGAAAAGCGGGCGCGTTGCGCGTTATGCTTGACACGCCACTTCCTTCCACTTCCAGAACCGTATCGTACGGCGGCAGAAACGGCACGGACGGCAATTCTGGCGTGATTAACACAAATCCCGCGTTGCTTCCCGCAAACGACGAATTTATGATTTACCTTAATCAGGTAAACGACCAGTCTATGCTTTTCCCCGATTTGGGAAAAGAGTATTTGCCGCTTGACGTTATGGCGAAGAAAATCGCTGCGTATTCGAAATCCGTTACGCAGGATAGAAGTGCTTCCACTCTTGCGGAAATCATCGCGTATGCGTTCTTCCGTGCTTTGAACGGCGGCGAAAACCTTTATCAGATAGCGGATTTGGACGCGGATAACGCGTATGCGACTGCTTGCAACGACATCAACGCGGTGCTTGATAACGGCGACCAGGTACAGGGCGCGTTTACGTATTCGACCGAGGGGCGTACGATTATCGGCAGACCTACCTTTATCAATAAGGTGTTCAATCGTAAATCTGGTATTATCCTCAACGGAAGCGACCTTGCACAGGAAATGCTTCGCGAATACGATTTGGACGCGAAATTCGAAAGCAAAGGCTACGTCGGAACGGGATACAAAGGACACGCGCTTGGATTCCATTGGCAGAGTGCACCAGATTACATTTGGACGTTGGCAGAAAAATACCTCGGCTTAGCGGCGGGCGCGTTGTCGCACGTGCACGCTATTGCGGTTTCGTTCGAAGCCACCGCGCTTGGACGTATCGTTGATCTTGGCGTTAAAATTATCGACGCGAACGAAGTGCGCGGCGTTAAGGCACAGCCTTTGAACGTTTGGGGGCACGAAGCGTTCCGTAAATCGGTAGTTATCGGCGATAACAACCTTACGACCGGAACCGTTGCCGGTCTTGGCTTTACGGCAGATACCCGTAAATATCCTATCGCGCCGAAATCGGTTGCAGCAATGGATAAAATCGTTCTTCCCGTATTCAATGAGGGCGGACAGATTATCGGTTACAAGCAGGTTGCAAACGTACCGAAGCCGAACGGAGATAACATTCAGAGCGGTTTGAAACACGTTGCAGCGCCCGTAGCTGATACGCCAGCAGGAAAAGTAACGGCGAATAAAGTTGTGAAATTCACTTGCGCAACGGCAGGCGCGGATATGTACTACACGACGAACGGCGATGAGCCTACGAAAGCGAGTACGAAATACACGTCGGCGGGCATTACGATTGCGGCAACCACGACGGTTAAGATTATCGCGGTTAAAGCGGGCTATGCGCCGTCCGAAGTCGGAACTTATACCTACACGGTATAAAACTGTTTTCGTCGGTTTTTACAGGTTTAAAAGCCGACACCACTTACAGAAGTCATTTGTTTTACCCTCTTAATACGTTTTGGTAGGTTGTACGTAACAATCTACCACCATAATAAAACACGAGGTGCAACTATGTTTATACAACCTTACAATTCGGATTATATGACGTTTGACGAAAACACGGGGCGGTATGTGCTTACAACGAAAGCGGTATTAGACCAGTTAGGGATTGATTTAAACGTACTTGCAAAAGACAACGGGAACGGCGTAAACGCGTTTTTAAATCGTGTATCAATGCTGACTTATAGGAAAATGCACGAATACGGGTTTGAGGACGAGCAGGATAGAATCATAGCAACGACGGAAACGGGGCGAAAGATAATTCAAGAAGCGATGATAGAGCAATGCTTTTATGTAAAATCTGTGGGCGATTTATCTTTGAGCACGAAAAGAGAAGAAAGGGCATTATACGCAAGCGACGGATTAGAGTGTATTTTTGAAAAGATTATACCTGAAATAGGGAAGTCAGTGATACATATCTCAATGGGGTGCTGAAATGGATTTTTTAAGTGAAATGTGTTCAAAGAAAGACACGGAATACTTAACTGGAACGTATTATAAACGCCGCCCCGTTGAGCCGTCAGACGGCGGGGAAAAATTCACTTATGAAATGTTAGACCCGCACAGCAGAGAATACAGAACGATTATAGGCACGTTATTAGTCGAGGGAAAAAGCACGGCGATTAAAACGCGTTCGGCAATCGACTTTAAAGAAAAGCAGTATATTGTAACGCAAGACGGGCAATTTTGGCAGATTGTATCTGTTTTAGAGAACGTGCAAGCGGAGCAAAGCAAACAAGCGTTGCGGTTTTTCGTTGAAACGGCGCAGACGGAAAAAACAATCCGCTTGATAGGAAAGGATAATCCGTGGGGATTGCAATGACAACGCGGGAATTTCAAAGATTTTGCGAAAGCCTTTTTCAAGGAACAAAGCGGATAACGCCTATCGACACGGGTAATATGCGCTATAACGCCGTAAAAATTGTATACACGGACGGCGGAAACGAGTGCCATATTTACGTAGACGAAGCAATCGCGCCGTATGTATTCTATACTAACGAGCCGTGGATAAGCCCGAAATGGCACGGGAAGAAAAATCCGAATGAGGGTTGGTGGGATAACGGCGCGCAAATAATCGATGAAAGGATAAGACAACGATTAGGCGCAAAATTGTCTCAAAACAATATCATAGCAAACAAGAGGTAAAAGATGATTGAGTTAAAAAAGCTTGCGGAAAGGCTTGAAGAACAATTAAATGAAGGCTTGACAGGCGATATATCATACAAGCTTTTCACCGATACGGGAACATTTAAAAAGGCGTACAGAGAAAGAAATTCCGTTATTACGTATATAAACGGCATTTATTCGAACGTATCTTCCGATATATCTAACGTATACGACGGCGCGAACGGCTTTTTAGTCGGAAGTATGACAAACGAAGTAGTTCTTGTTATTCCTTGCAAGGACGATGACGAAGATGTTTATTCCGTTGTACATAGCCCGAATGAACCGCAACCTGAACCAAAGCTTGTAGAAATTGGGAATAATACATTTATCGCGCAAATCAGAAAGCGGCTTGACGATATAGCGGCGAAAACGTTATATTTTACAGAAACAGACAGCGAAAATAAGTCTTATGACGTATCGGTTGCATTTCAGCTTGCAGATACGGGAATAAGAGAGCAATTGCCTGAACTTGGCGATTGTTTTACTTTTTCTATGCAAGCCTTTTACAATATTATCGAAAGCGGCGATAATTCCCGGAAATGGAAAATATATATAGACGATATGCCGTTGCCTTATTCCTCTATGTCTTTACAGCGGCAGACAACGAACGAAACGACGGTATACGCGAACAAAGGTCGGTCCACAAGCACTTTGATTGTAGCAGATACATTTTCGTGCGGTATTGAAATTCCGTCGCTTTTAATGGACTTTAACAGCATTGTAAAAGATTTCTTGTTGAACGGCTCAAACGGTTATGCACACGTTGCGAAATTCGTTGCGGGCGATACGACGGTATATAAATTGGTTGTTTTGTCCGAAGATACGGCAACTGCAAGCGGCGTTTTAAATGTTGGTTTAAAATTGCAATTAAACGAAACGAAAGAAGCTTATGGACTTATAGCGTTTTCGCCGTCGAATTATATTATTTATCGGTGTAAAACAGGTGCTTCGTTTTACGAACATATAACTTTTGACAGTGATTTTGCCGTTACTTATACCGATTACTACGGCTATGGATTTAAAACGAATGGAGTAATGAGTTTTTATCCGTCTTACGGAGAGCTTCTTATTTTCCCGAAAGGAACGACCGTAAAGTTCGATAACGCACAGAATTGGCAACAAATACAGTGAGGCATTTATGGCAACTTACGAATATATTATAAGAAATGAAACAAGCGGAGATAGCGGCGGATTACCCGTAGCGAAAGTATCATCGCGCGGCGGAGCAGATAAGCCGCAGCAAAGCGGCGCACAGAAAACCGTAAAAACGCTTAAAACATTATCTAATTTATATGTCGTACGAGAAGCCGTATCTATTACAAAAAGCGAATTTATGTACAAGGCGAACACGGTAGAGCTTCGCACGGGGTGCAAGGACTTACAGCAGAAAGTCGATTTTCAAATGCAATTAGGACAAATGGGATTAAATATACTTGGTTCAGCGGTTGCGGGGTTTGCCGTAGGCGGTATTATAGGCGCGGCAAGCGCGGCAGGGTTGAGCGTTTTATCGCAAGCAATAGGATTTGCACAGAGCACAAGTCAGGCGCAGAGAACGATTGATTTGAAGCAGTCTATCGAGGATAATACAATCCGTATGCAAATGGTACGCGCAGGCTCACGCGGTAGTAGGGGGAATTACGAACAATGAATAATATAAGAGTAACGATAGGGAATACCGATTATACAAGCTATGTCGTATCGCCCTTAAAAATGGGGAATTTGCTTGATGAACGATTAGACGAAGTAAATTTGACTTTGCGTTATATATCAAAGCCGTATTTTGAGCCGCAAACGCTTGTAGAAATATATATAATAAATAATCCCGAAGCGCATTATAACGCGGCAATGGCGGCGGATATTCTTAAAGAATCGGATTATAATTTTTCGAACGGCGTATCATCTGACGGGCATTTAAAGCAGATACTTGACAGTAGCAGAATCAGGCAGACTTACACAAAATATTTTATCGTAGCAAGCGATAACGCTTCCGAAATTATTCCAGGCAGCGGAAAATTCGAGCACGAAATTTATTTGATTGAGCGAACGAAACTTTTAGAGGGATTTATCGGCGATAGCTTGACTTTTACGAATCCGAACGCGAAAATTTATGGCGGTGTTCAATATGCGACTTTTTTGTCTGCTGGGTATATTGGAGGAATATCTATCGGTGATAAAATATACAATTCGTCTTTTTATAAGAATCCGAGCGAACAGATGATTATTCAAGGTGTACAGGATTTTTATAAAAATGTCTGCGACGCGTATTCCGATAGGCCGGGATTAAAAACGGATTATGAGCCGGCACAAAGAATAGACGCAGGATTAGTAGCGGATATATCAAAAAATCCCGTTCTGCAAAAAGTAACTGTATCTAAAAACGGCGTGGAGTTTTATACGCAGGAAATATTCCTTTCTGCTTCATCTTCTTATCCGTCTGGGTATAAATTTACGAAAAGAACGTTATTAAACGGAACCGAAACAACGGAAGAATTTAATCCTATTCCGTCGGCAGGGAATTACACCATTGTAAATATAGAACAAACAACAATCCCCGCGGAAACTGGAACATATACCATTGAATATAAATGGGTGCTTGCTAATAAGGATTACACCACTATATACAATACTTCTACGACATATATTTCTGCAAATATCGACGCAAGTATAGCAAAAGGAAAATATGCGCCAAAAAAATGGACGGTTTCTTCTGTCGTAGAAAGGATTTTCGATACATTAGAACATAATAGGACAAACAGATTTTCTTTCGATCCGGAGCAAAAAGAAAAATATGATAAAATACTTTCCCCCGAATTTACGTTTACGAAAATGACGGTGCGTGAAATGTTGCGCTCTATCGGCGGTTTTATCCACGCCGAGCCGAGATTAAAAGACGATACGAATAGCAACGTTGTTTTATTTGACGAATACGGGGGGAATGAAAAATCGCATATATCGAAAAAATCGTATTTAAGTTATCAATTAAAATCTGATATAAACGAATGGTGTACCGAGCTTGACAGTTCGGCGGAAAACCTTGTAAATCAGTTAGGGTTTGCAAGTGGCACTTCTTATGAGCCAGCGCGCTCAATTTCTAACGTTCTTACGGATATTACTTTACGGACTGAAAACGTATCGGCGCAGCTTGCGCAAAACAATACGACTTTTGCGCCGACAAGCTTGCCGATTTATAAGATTTACAAAGTATTAGTAAATATTCCTAACAAAACAGAAACGTATGATATAACTGCCTATGTATATGAGCAAGCAGATTATGACGGATTATTGCAATCCAACGGTGGAACTTATCCTTTTTCGAAAGCTTGCGCTATTTATTATACGCAGGGCGAAAAAAACATAAAAGGACTTTTCTATAAAGAAGAAGATTCGATTTCGCCTATACTGAAAGAATATTCTATCGTAAACATAATTCGCGCAGTGAGCGGAGATGATACGATTTCGATATCGGGTATAGATTTATATCATATCGGTTTTCAGATTCAATACACGCCTATTTATTCCACGCGAATAAAAACAATAAAGCCAACAATAACAAGCGCGAAAACACCGCGCACCATAGCATACAATCAAGGAGAAAACCTTATTGAAACAAGATACTACGGAGAAAATTTAAAGGGCGTTATAGCGCGTTTAGGCAATATCGAAAAAACGTACACGTATCATTTAGCGTTCTTATCTGATATTCCGAAAGTCGGTACATTATTCGATGATAATTATTATATTTCATCAGTATATACTGAGATATTGCAAAGCGTGATAAAATGCACGGTAGGATTATCGAAAGACTTTAACAGACTTTCTCAATACGTCGGAATTTCATCAAATAAGCGTATGTGGGAAGTATCGGAAAAGCAAAGTCAGCAAAGACAATCGCTGTATACCGAATATTTAAAAGTCAGTATGAAAGATACAGAAGAAAGCGATTCTGGAACGGCTTTTTTGCCTACCGCAATTTTTACAATAGGACAGACATTTAAAAACAATACAGTGTGTTTTGCGAGAGCAAAAACAAAAGACAAAAGCAAAAAACAAATTGCAGATATTACGCTTCCCGTTTGCGCTTCCGCTTTCGGTAATTCGCTTGTATTTACTTTTGAATTTTCGGATAATTACAGTGCTGGGCAACAGACAAAGGAATATTCGACAACGGGAACTATAAGCGTATGGGGGGAATATGTTCCCTATTGCGATTATTTCGGAAGATTCTATTATATCGATATAGATTTAGCAGTTTCTGTTAATTCAAATTGGCACGGTTCTACTGTACCGAAAACGCCGAATGGATTGTCCTATTATCCGTATATTTCTATAAAAGATATGCTATATAGAAAAGACAATCGAGAAATACCGCAAATTTCCTATGAATTGTCTGCATATAGCGATGATGAGGAGATAATCGTAGGCTCTGCAATAATGAATAATTGTCCGCTTGTAAATAACGATCCGTTAAAATTAGTCGCATACGGATTCCCAGAAAGGCTTAATAAAATAAGCAGCGAAATAGATATAACAAGAGGGATTAAAATAGGAACGTATATAACGCCTATATTTAATCAGCAAAACACACTTATAACATTTACTCTGCCTTTGTCGCAGGAAGTCGAAGATTGCAAATCGTTTGCTATTTTAACAGAACCTTCCGAAACAGTAATAAATGTTTCTGATGATGACGGAAATGAAACAACGCAGACAATAAAATCGGGCGGATTGCTTTACATTGGCATAAATAAAGAGTATAATAGAATAAAAGACAACAATACTATTTATTTGAGCATTAGAAAAGAAATTTAAAGGAGTAAAGATATGATATTCTTTTTCAAATCGGACGGCACATTGATAAAAAGCGCGCCCGAAACAGTTTATCAAGGAAGTGCAGAAGCGGGAAAAGTATACGTAGTCGCACCATTAAACGCGAATATGCTTGTAGACGTATATTATGAATTACCGAACGGCGAGCGGTGGGGCGCGTATTTGCTTGAAAATAACGGTACTGTTATAAACAACGAAGAATTGCCCGACGGTTGGGCGTTATGGAGTACCACGCTTGAAAGCGCAATCACGCAGTATGCGGGCACGCTTAAAGCGCAGTTCGGCTTTTATCAATCGGGAACGGCTGATAAAGTGCCGCTTATTACTTCGCAAGGCGTTACTATAACGATTGCAAAAGGGGTTATAAGAGACGTATTCCCAGATTCGCCTATGCCATCAGTATATGAATACCTTACAAGTACTATTTCTACGATTAAACAGAGTTTTGATAACTTGCCGAACGAGTATTTGAAAAACACGAACGAAGATAAAATCGCCTTAAAAAATAACACAGCGATTGAATATTCCGAAAATGCTACGGCTGGAACGATTGCGAAGCGTGATAGAGACGGGAAAATCAACGTAGCAGACGGCACGGAAGATTTAAACGCCGTAAACGTGGGGCAATTTAATGCAGCATTGGCGAGTAAGGTTGATGCTTCTTCTGTATCTTCTGCTGCTGTTAAAGACACTATCGCGCAAAGGACAGCTACGGGGCAATTAAAAGCATCTGACGGCGTAGAAGATGATGATTTATCTACGGTAAAGCAGCTTAATGCAGTGAAGCAAGGAAATTATTCAGATATAACGAATATCGACTTAAACACGGGCGATACCACGGTTGAATACGATACGGAATTAGGTATTACAGTAAATGCAAAAGGTACTGTAACGCACGAAAACGGCGCGGCGGAACAACCGACAACAAAATTTAAATTGCCTATTATAGCGGGGGAAGGTGTATCGATCGACAAGAAAGAAAATGAAGAAAAAGTTGAAATCAAAGTTGAGCAAGGCGCGCTCGAAAAGATATACGGCGTTGAAGGTGTAGGCGCAGAAAACCCTTCTTCATTGACAAGAACAGATGATGCAGTAGGTTTGAATTATACAGTCGGTACTTCTGAAATTACAAGCGATTTTGATAATTGCTATCCTTGGAGCGATATAAAAGAAGTAACGGATAGTTATGGCAATGTATTTGTCCGTATACCAAAGTTTTATTGCAAAGTAACTAAGAACGCAGACGGAACGTATAAATATCAAATATCGGGTAAAAAATACAAAGGTTTTTCGACTCTATTTGTAGACGGGAAAGGAAACGAGATTGATTATATACTTATAGGTAAATACGAAGCAAGCGGAGATAGCACAAGAGTGTATTCAAAATCAGAAAAACCTGTGTTTGTAAACAGGACGCGCGCTCAATTCAGAACAGCTTGTAAAGCAAATGGCGCAGGATATCAACAATACGACTTTTTAATAGATACTATTATTAAAGAGTTGTGGCTCGTTGAAATGAAAACAACCAACTCGCAGTCAGTTATGATGGGCTATACTAATCACGCTAATTCGGCTGCATTGCAAACAGGTGCGACGGATACGGTTTTAACGCCGTCAGGGTCCCCTGAAAGTAACACGGACGGCAAGCACGCCTGCAAGTATAGAGGGATTGAAAACCCGTTCGGTAATGTCTGGAAATGGTGCGACGGTATCAATTTTGATACTGAAAAAATTTATGTTTGCGAAGATCCAGAATATTATGCCGACGATAAATACGACGCGCCTTATACCTATATGGGCGACCGAGTTATCAAAGACGGTTATATAAAAACCGTTACGCCGTTTGCTAAAAACCATCTCTTAGGTTACGCAACCGCGATAGGCGCGGGCGGTACGACGCATTATAGCGACTATTATTACGTCAGCAACAAGGGCACCGTGTTGTGCTGCGGCGGGGTCTGGAATGACGGCGCGGGCGATGGGCTCTGGTCTTTGCTCGGGCGCCGCACCGCGTCGAACGCGTACTCGGACATCGGCGGGCGTCTTTGTTATAAACCTCTTTCTTCTACAAAAGGAGGTATATCCGTAACGCCGTCAAGAGCTACTGCAACATCGACAAATGGTACGTTTACTTCTGACGAATTGGCAACTCTTCAAGCAAGTGATAACAATTATATTTTATTCAACAATGAGATTTATAGACTTGCTGATAAAGGACACGCAGGAACGGAAGGCATTTGGAGCTACACTCATACAGGATGGGACGGTACTGCGATTATGGATAAGTCCATAAATGTAACCGTTTCAACAGGTGCGTGGACAATGGTCGTTGGAAATAGTGGAAAGCAGTATATGCATTATATTAAAGGTACTTGTGAAAACGCTGCTGGCGTTGTTATTGGATTCTCTTTGCCATCTTATAAATCAACTGGATATACAGCAACTGAAATACAAACCTTTATTGGAGATGCGCAAATTCCCGTAACTATCACAAAAGATGGTTATATTAGAGGAACAGCTGCATTAGCTGTTGTTAATGGCACTACAGAGTATACCTTATATGGTTTTAGTATAGATCCGATGTCCAGCTCAGTAATAAACCCCGTTTTTTCTACTTCAACCCCTATAAATTTTATAGACACTGTAATTCAACTTTAAAGGAGAAATAGAATGGAAAGATTTTATTACAAAGATAAAAAAGGGAACTTGTTTAATTTCAAAACACCTGGCTTTATTAAGTATAAAGAAATAGAAGAGAAGTTTTATTATAACGATGAAAAAGGAAATCCTGTTCTTGATGAAAACGGAGAACAGAGATACGATACTGAAAAGAAAATCGTTGCAGACGGATTGCTTGACGGATATACGCAAATAACAAAAGAAGAGTTTGAAGAGCTGACAAAACTGAAAGTATACGTACCTACGGCAGAACAAAAAGCATTGCAGGAAAAAGAAAAAAAGATTGCTGGGTATAAGAAGTATTTACAAGATACGGACTATATTGTGCTTAAAATGGGTGAGTGCCTTGCGGACGGGAACACAGAAGCGGTAACGGCGATTAAAACGGAATACGCCGAACAGCTTGCAAAACGAAAAGAAGCAAGGGATAAAATCAACGAGCTTGAAAAATAAAAGGCGGTGAAAAAATGGAAAGGTTAATAGAGCTTACGAAAACAAACGGGTATTTTTGGGATAAAAATCCGATTGTGTTCGGGAAATACGATAAAGTCATTTTAAAGTTTAAAAGCGTTTACGACATTTCGGAATCTGTTATAACGTTAGGCAACGGCGCGGAGAGAGTGCAAAAAACTCTCTCTCAACCGTTCGAAATTCCTGAAAAAGTATTGTTTTCGGGTTGGCTTTCCGTTAGAATTGATATGTACTTAAACGGCGATAAAGCTAAATCGTGGAATTTACTTCCTATAAAGCTTATCGAAGCAGACGGAGAAGTACACGGCGAAGAGGAAGTAAAATCTTTCAACGAGCGATTAGACGGCGTAGAAGCGATTGTAGCCGATACAGAATCAAACAAACTAAACAAAAGCGATTTTTCGGCGTTCGTAGAAAAATACGAAAAAGCGTATAAAGACCTTGCAGAAAAGCATAACAAGCTTGCCGAAATCGTTGGTGCATTAAAGGAAAATAATGCGTTATAAGCGTGTCATTTTCTGATTAAAGAAGTAAATTTGCAATATTTTTGCAAAAATAATAGATAAAACAAGGAGAATAAGGAAATGGATTTTAATTCTATTTATCAAGCAGTCGCGCCGTATTTAGGTACGGGCGTGATAGGAACGGCTTTAGTCGGTTTAATCGGCATTTTTTGCAAAGGTATAAAAGCCTTTAAAGAAATGAAAAGCACGTTTAAAGACACGAACGCAGAAGCGATTGACCGATTCAGAAAGGCGTTGCCGAGCGAACTTACGGTATCGCTTGAAACAATCACGAAACAAGAGTTTTCGAAGATTAGAGCCGAAATCGCGGCGGACATTAAAGAGCAGTTTATAGAGCCTATTAAAGCGAATACGGAGCTTTGCCGCGCAATGGCGGAAGCGTTGGCGGTATCTAAACTCACGCCCGACGCGTACAAAGAAAAAATTAAAGAAATGCTTGACTTGCCCGAAGTGGAAACGACAAACAGCCTTAAAGTCGAATTAAACACGGAAGAAAAGGGAACGAACGGAGAAGCCGCGGGCGCGAAATCAGAGAATAAAATTTTGGTGGATTGACGATGAAAAGAACAGGAAAAACGTGGTTATTTTTTGTTTTGCAGATTGTCTTTATGCTTGTCATACCGTGCGTTTTTATATGGGTACAGTATGGCAGCGTAGAGCAAGGCACAACGGCATATAAATTAGAAGTAACCGCTATTTTGCTTATGTTATTAGTCTTTGTCGTATTCAAAAAGATTTTCATTTCTAAATGGCTGAAAACGATAGACGGAAAGATTATAAACATAGAAACGAACGCATTGACGATAACGGACGAAACGGCAATACAATCGAATAAAAAGGCGTGGAGAACGTATAGCATTATTCAACTATTTTCAAGCGCTGTTATACCGCTGTTATGCTTTATCCTTGCTATAATTACGATTAAAGCCGTAGAAAAGGATTTAATACGGTTATACGGCTGTTTAATGTTTTGTCTTATATCTATTTGCGTTGGGATTGTATTCAGGATAGCGGAAATTTACTCAATGAAACTTACTCACGAGAAAGACGAATAAAAATAGGGGTGTGTGAGAATGAACAATATATTAAAATCAGCGACAAATATTATATTTGCGCTTTTATCGCTTGTATGCTTAATTATCGTATCGCTTGGAATCGGGCTTGATTTTTCGCAATTAAAATCGCCCGCATTTTGGCTTGAAGTTTTCATCAAGTGGGTGCTTACGATGATTATGTTTAATATCGTAGCGGAATACGATAGCGCACAGCGAACGCACGACAAAACAGGGCGGTTTTATTTGGCTTTTGCAACGCTTAAAATCCGTATTAAAATAATCCACCGCAGGAAGCTTTACGATAAATTAGATTCGGCATTAAACAGCAAAAACAACGAGATTTTAAAAGAGTTATGGACGGAGCGTATTCATCGCCGTGCTTGCACGCATTTATGCTATGATGATATTTATAACTCAACTGACACGCCAAAAGAGCTTGCCGAAAAAGTGCGATTGACGAAGAAACGGAAAATAAAACGGCTTGCGAAGTTATGCGAACAAATCCGCAGCGGCGCTACATACAAATATTTTTATTTATTCCCGTTTAAACCTATCAAAGAAGAGTATTTCCTGAAAGACAACGAACTTTCTAAAATATCTATCAATAAATTCAGTTATTCCCACGGAAAAGAAACTTTACGCCGGAACTCAACGAAAACAATTACTTTCTTTCTGACTTCCTTAATCACGGCGGTTATAACTTATTCATTTTATGCGCCGAACTTTTGGAGCGAGCTTGCTGCAAACCTTTTGACAGTAGCAATGGCAATGGGCGCAGGGTTTACCACTTCCGCTCGGGATATGCGCAAAAGAACACAAGTATACGAAAACAGAAACGACTTTTTAGAGCGTTACTTGAATATAACTGACGTATGGAGCGAGAATTATACTTTTCCGCAAGAAGTGCCGCTTGAGCTGAAACAAGCTACTTTTAATAAGCTAATAAGTGGCGAAGAGAGTTTATCAAAGCAAAATGAACTTAACGAGGCGCAGAGTAGCTCACAAGGGAACACAGTAACGTTTTCCGACTTTTCCGAACATAAGGAGATTTTACGATGATTTTAGGTATGCTTATTTGTTTCTTAATGCTTTTTGAAGAGCGCGACTAACTACACTCACACACCCCTACAAAAGCCGCTTTACTTTCCTTTTTCGGGAATGCAAGCGGCTTTTCTTTTTGTCTATTTTTTATACATTTATACAACTTTTTTGTGCATTTTATCCGTTTTTCTTTATTTTTAAGCGTTTCACGCGCGTAGTCCGCAAAACGCTTCACTCCGAGATTTTCGGAGGCGTAGTGCGTGCAATTTATGACGGAAAGTCCGCCGTCGATTGCTTTTAATACGCCCCGTTCCGTTTTGAACCGGGTGCCAAGGTTTATCGAAAAGATAGAACTAAATGCCTTTAAAGCTTATCTCCCGCAGAAGTTTCCGCGTTCGCCGCCTTTTCTCTTCGCATTCCGTTTTTTCAACGGACTTTCGTCAGCGTATGCTCAATCCAACGCCTAAAACCGAAAGCAAGCCACAAATGAGCCGTGCCCCCCACCGCTTTTTATAGTGTTATTTGGTGTCCACAATCACTTGA
>ENA-ORTG01000904-ORTG01000904.1-human-gut-metagenome-genome-assembly--contig:-NODE-904-length-29360-cov-5.666746_pt1 | contig 29360 bp, 36 predicted proteins | sample MGYA00241906_ERZ509176 | MGnify/ENA primary metagenome ERZ509176 (study PRJEB26280, sample SAMEA2338811) | human gut metagenome | biome: human gut; feature: human-associated habitat; material: faeces...
CCGATTCTCTTTATTCGCTTTTACCCCGTCGCATCGGCAACCCGAAAGAGGAGGCAAGCTCTATGACGGCATTTCTCCAGAACTGTCTGAACGGTATTTCCATCGGCAGTATATATGCCCTGATCGCCATCGGCTACACGATGGTTTACGGTATTCTTCGACTCATCAACTTCGCCCACGGAGACATCTTCATGATGGCGGGGTATTTTATGATCATCTGCATGACGGATCTGCTCATCCCATGGTACATATCGCTGCTGCTCGTCGTGCTGTTCACAGTGCTGCTCGGCGTATTCATCGAGCGCATTGCCTATAAGCCGCTTCGCGATGCGCCGCGTATGTCCATCATGATCTCGGCGATCGGCGTTTCGTACTTTCTGCAGAACTTCGCCACCTATCTCTTCACGGCACAGCCAAAGTCGTATCCGTATGCGGAGATGGGCTTTCTCAGTAAAACGGTGAAGCTCGGCGAGATCTCTACGACGCTTGTTACGTTCATTACGCCCATCCTCACCGTGATCCTTGTTCTGGCGCTGGCGTTCCTCATCCGCAAGACGAAGATCGGCATGGCGATGCGCGCGGTATCGCGTGATTTTGAAACGTCCTGTCTCATGGGCATCAAGATCAACCGCGTCATCAGCTTCACGTTCGCCGTCGGCAGCGCGCTGGCCGCCATCGGTTCGGTGCTGTATTTCATCCCGCGCTCGTCGGTGTATCCGCTGGCCGGTTCTCTGCCCGGGCTCAAGTGCTTTGTTGCCGCGGTGTTCGGCGGCATCGGCTCCATTCCCGGCGCGCTGGTGGGCGGCTTCCTCATCGGTCTTTGCGAAACGTTCATCAAGGGCAGCGCCTATTCCGAGTTCAGCGACGTTTTCACGTTCGTCGTGCTGATCCTCGTGCTGCTCGTTCGTCCCACCGGCCTGTTCGGTGAGAAGCTGAAAGAGAAGGTGTGAGCATGAGTCAAAAGAAAAAAACGATCTGTTCCGCCGTCGGTTTTCTCTGCATTGCAGCGGTCATCGTCTGCGCCGGCGAGCTTGTTCCGCGTACGTCGATGTTCCGCACGGTTTTGCAGCTCGGCGCGATCTATGCGCTGCTTGCGGTGTCCATGAACCTCTGCAACGGTTTCACGGGGCTCTTTTCTCTCGGTCAGGCGGGGTTTATGACGCTCGGCGCTTATACCTACGCCATTTTCACGATCCCCACAGCGGCACGCCCCGGCGTGTACTATCTTTACGGCGTTGCCGACTGGCTTGCCGATCTCCATCTGCCGATCATCGCAGCGCTGCTTGCCGCCGGCGTTGTCGGCGCGCTCTTTGCCGCGCTCATCGGCGCGCCGGTCCTCAAGCTCAAAAGCGACTATCTCGCCATTGCGACGCTCGGCTTTGCGGAGGTCGTCCGCATCGTTGTCGCCTCCTCGCCGCTCAACCGCATTACGAACGGCTCTCTTGGGCTGACGAAGATCCCCGGCTTCTCGTCCTACTACGGCATTTTCATCGTTGCCGCCGTTTGCATCACGCTGATCGTTCTTATCATCAACTCTTCCTACGGCCGCGCGTTCAAGGCCATCCGAGACGATGAGATCGCAGCGGAGGCAATGGGCATTGATCTTGCCAAGCATAAGCAGATGAGCTTTATCATCAGTTCGTTCTTCGCGGCCGTCGGCGGCGCGCTGATGGCAATGTTCCTCGGCGCGGTGTCTTCCACAACGTTCACCATCGCCGTGACGTATTTTATTCTGCTCATTGTTGTCATCGGCGGCATGGGCAGCGTGACGGGCAGCGTTATTTCGGCGTTTCTCGTCATTGCGAGCCGCGAATGGTGGCTGCGTTTTCTCGACAAAACAACGTACATCGGCGATTTCCGCGTGCCCCTGCTCAAGACCGGCTTCCGTATGGTCGTGTTCTCCGTGATCCTCATGGTCGTGGTGCTGTTCTTCCGTACCGGCATTATGGGCGATAAGGAGTTCAGCTGGGACCGCATCGCGGCGCGCTGCAAAAAGCTCTTCGGCGGGAAAAAGGCCGCGGTCTCCGGAGGTGAAAACCATGAGTGAATCAATGCTCCGCATGGAAAACGTCACCATGCAGTTCGGCGGCGTTGTGGCAGTGAACAATCTCTCGCTCAACGTCGATAAGGGCGAGATCGTCGCGCTCATCGGCCCCAACGGCGCGGGCAAAACGACGGCCTTCAACTGCATCACCGGCGTATACCAGCCGACAAACGGCAAGGTGTTTTTTGAGGATAACCTCATGGTCTCCGCGCATCCGACGGGGAAGATGCAGAAGGAATATCAGGGCATGAACGCCGAGATGTATCTCAAGGATAAAATTCTCGACCCGACGCCCGACCAGATCACAAAGCTCGGCATTGCCCGCACGTTCCAGAACATCCGCCTGTGGAAATCCATGACGGTGTTTGAAAACGTCCTTACAGCCAAGCATCTGCGCGCGAAGCAGAACATTTTCAGCGCGGCGCTCCGCATCTCCGTGGCGGAGGACCGGCGCATGGAGAAGGAGACGATGGAGCTGCTTGAAGAGCAGAACCTCGCGCAGTACCGCAACGATCTTGCAACGTCGCCCGCGCGCTTGCGACCGACCCGAAGCTTCTCCTGCTCGACGAACCGGCCGCCGGCATGAATCCGCAGGAGACCGAAGAGCTCGGCCAGTTTATCACGCAGATCAAGAAGAAATACGATCTCACGATCCTTATGATCGAGCACCACATGGAGCTCGTTATGAAATTCTCCGATCGCATCTATGTGGTCGATTTCGGCAGACTCATCTCGCAGGGCACGCCCGCCGTTGTACAGGATGACCCGAAAGTTATTGAAGCGTATCTGGGGGTGGCGGAAGAATGAACGAGATCCTCTCCATTCACGATCTCAGCGTGAACTACGGCGGCATTGAAGCCGTCAAGGGCATTTCCTTTGATGTGCATGAAGGCGAGATCGTAACGCTCATCGGCGCGAACGGCGCGGGCAAGACGACGACGCTCGACACCATCGCGGGACTTCTCCGCAGCCGCGGCGGCGACATCGTCTTTCAGGGCGAGAGCATCGCGCACAAGGCGCCACACCTGATCGTCAAGGACGGTCTGGCGCTCGTCCCGGAGGGACGGCGTGTGTTCGCGCAGATGACCGTGGAAGAAAACCTTGAAATGGGTGCGTTCACCCGCGCCAACTCCACCGTCGAGCCGGGGCTCGAAAAGGTGTACGAGCTGTTCCCGCGCCTGAAGGAACGGCGCCGTCAGGTCGCCGGAACGCTCTCCGGCGGCGAACAGCAGATGCTCGCCATGGGCCGCGCGCTGATGAGTGCGCCGAAGCTCATGATGCTCGACGAGCCCTCCATGGGTCTTGCGCCCATCCTTGTGGAGCAGGTGTTCGATATCATCCAGTCGCTGCACAAGGCGGGAACGACGATCCTGCTCGTTGAGCAGAACGCGCAGATGGCGCTCTCCATCGCCGACCGCGCGTACGTGCTCGAAAACGGCAAGGTATCCCTCTCCGGCACCGGCGAGGAGCTCGCAAAGAGCGAGCAGGTGCAGAAGGCCTACCTCGGCGGATAACCGCTGTCATAAAAGTTGCCCCCCAGTTTTACTGGGGGGTTATTTTTTCGCGCCGGCAAAAACTGGCGGTTGACGGAGAGGGGGCGGGATGGTAGGATACAGTTACAAATTGTAACATTTTAAATCGCGACCGAGAGGAGGGAAGGACTTGCCGAAAAATCGCCGCTTTCTGCGCCGCACCGCAGCGCTTATATTGGCCGTTTTGCTGCTCGCCGCGGCGATGCCGTCCGCGCTGGCCGCAGACACGAGGACCGGCACGGTGAGCGCCCCGACGGGCATCCTCCTTCTGCTCGCGTCGCCTGGCGGCGAGTCCGCGGGGGAGGTGCCGGACGGGAGCGCCGTTTCGATCCTCAGCGAGGAGACGGACGCGAACGGCACACTCTGGTATTACATACAAAAGCCCGGCGGCGAGACCGGTTACGTCCCGGCGGAGAGCGTGACGCTCTCAGAGCCGGAGACGACTCCGACGCCGGAGGAAACGCCGGCATCCGAACCGGAACCCACCGCGGCGAATGACCGCGATGCCTATCTTACGCAGCTTCGCGTGCTCGGCTTCCCGGAGAGCTATTTGGAAGGTCTCTGGCAGCTCCACAGCCGGTATCCGGCGTGGGAGTTCCGGCCGTTCTTCACGAATGTCGATTGGAACACCGCCGTGAACGAGGAGAACGTCCTCGGCAAAAGCCTTGTGTGGGGCAGCGCCCCGTCCTCGTGGAAATCCACGCAGGAGGGCGCGTTCAACTGGACGGACAACACATGGATCGAGCTCGACAGCGGCGGCTGGGTCGCCGCGTCGCGCGAGATCATCGCGCACTACATGGACCCGCGCAATTTCCTTGACAGCAGCGCCGTGTTCCAGTTTCTTTATCAGGGGTACGACGCGGCGTCACAGACGCGCGAGAGTCTCGCGGTGCTCGTGTCCGGCACGTTCCTTGCGGACACGACATACGATACCGACCTCGACACTTCCAACGGCGTGAACACCTACGCCGAAACGCTCTATACCGCCGGAGCGGACTGCGGCGTCAGCCCGTACATTCTTGCGGCGATGATGCTGCAGGAGATGGGCACGAACGGCGCGAGCGACAGCATCAGCGGCACGAACCGCCGCTTTCCTGGGTACTATAACGCCTTCAACATCGGCGCTTACAAGACCGCGGAGTATTCCGCCGTGGAGCGCGGATTGTGGTACGCCAGCGGCGGCCATAACGGGAGCGGCACCTCGTGGGGACGGCCGTGGAACAGCCTATATAAAGCCATCCGCGGCGGCGCGGCCTTCTATGCCGCGAACTATGTTGCCGCGGGACAGAATACGCTCTATCTCAAGCGCTTCAACGTGCAGGGCGAGAACATGTACTGGAACCAGTACATGACGAACGTTGCGGGCGCGACGAGCGAGGGGCGGCTGCTCTCCTATGCCTACAGCGAGGAGATGCGCGCATCCAAACTCACGTTCAATATTCCGGTGTATCTCAACATGCCGGAGTCTGCGGTGCCCGCTCCGACGGGCGACGGCTCGCCGAACACGAAACTTTCCTCACTTACAGTGAGCACTGGCGCACTTTCGCCGGAGTTCCGGCGGGATATACGGGAATATACCGTCATCGTTCCGAACGAGACCGAGCGCATCACCGTAACGGCCTCGCCGCTTAATGCCGCGGCGAGCGTCGCCGGGACGGGCGAATATGCGCTCACTGTCGGCGTGAACACCGTCACGCTCACCGTGACGGCGGAATCGGGCGCATCGGAAACATACACGCTCTCCGTCCACCGCCGCGCGCCGGACGCGCCGGTGACGATCACCGGCCCCTACGCTTTCAGCGCGGACGGGCGTGTTTCGGGCGTCGCGCCCGGCACGGCGCTTGCCGCGTTTACTTCGTCGCTCGGCGTGAGCGGCGGAACGCTCACCGTGACGGACGCCTCCGGCGCTGCCAAGGCGCCGGACGCGCCGATGTGTACCGGCGATTTTGTGAAGATCACGTATGAACTCGACGGCGCGGAAGCGGTGTTCGCTTCCGGGTACGTCGTCGTCGCGGGCGACATCAACAGCGACGGCGCCGTCACCATCAGCGATCTCATCAAGCTGCGCAACCACCTTCTCGGCACCGGCGAGCTGACCGGGCTGAGTCTGGCCGCGGCGGACGTGGACCGCAGCGGCACGGCGGCGATCAACGATCTTATCCGCATACGAAACCATCTGCTCGGCACGGCGACGATCACGCCGTAAGGAGGGCTTGTCGATGAAACAAAGAAAACCGATCCTCGCGCTGCTCGTCGCCGCGGCGCTGCTGCCGTGGCTCACGGTGAGCGCCAGGGCGGCGGACACGGACGTGATGTTCTCCGATCCGAGCGTCGTTGTCGGAAACACCGTCACGGTGAACGTGTATACGACCTCCGCCGTTGCGGGCATCGATCTGACGCTCGTGTACGACACGGACTATCTTACCTACACCGGCGCATCGGGCGGGCTCGGCAACGCGGCGGTGCAGGATAACGGCGGGAGTTTGCGCATCGTGGACTACAGCGGCAGCGGCGAGGGAAAATTCTCTCTCAACCTGAGCTTCACGGCCCGCGCCATCGGCACAACGGCGCTCCGCCCGACGGCGTGCAGCGCGAGCAACGCCGGGGGCGACGCGGTGAGCGTGGAGTACGCTTCGCACAGCGCATCGGTGACGATCACGTCGGCATCGAGCGACTGCACGCTCTCCGCGCTCTACATCAATCCCGGCACGCTCTCCCCGGCATTTTCCGCCAATGTGACGAACTACGCCGTGACGGTGCCGTATGAAACGACGTGGCTCGCCGTGAGCGCCGTGAAGAACGACGCTTCGGCAGCCACCGCCGTGAGCGGGAACGGCTCGCTCTCCGTCGGGCTGAACTATGTGACCGTGACCGTCACCGCCGGGAACGGCGCGCAGAGGGTCTATACGCTCGCCGTTACGCGGCAGGCGCAGGACACCGCCGCGCAGCCGACAAGCGACAACCATGTCGATACGACTGAGCCGGAGATCCCGGAGGCGACGCCTGCCGCCGGTCGGACGATCTTCACCGCGGAGGGGAGAACGTACACGATCCTCGATGCCGCTATCCTCTCCGTCCGGCCGCCGGCGGGCTGCGTTCTCGGCGATTACGCGCTGCTCGGCAGCGTGTGCCGGGCGTATCTGCCGGAGGACGGGGGAGAGTACGTTGTGTTCTCCGCGCGGCCCGAGGGAGGCGAGCCGGGACTTTATATCTACGATACGCGCGAGGAAACGATGCAGCGCTACGGCCTTATCACCGTGCCGGAGGCGACACCGACGCCGGAACCGTCCCCAAGCGCGGAGCCGACGCCCTCGCCTGCGCCGGAGACGCCGGATGCTTCGGATGCGGAGATCGAAAATCTCCGCTGGACGGTCACGGTGCTCGCCGTAGCCGCTGCCGTGCTCTTCATCGGCGCGGCGGTGCTCGGCACGCTCCTCATCCGCAGCATCACCCGCCCGGTGCGGAAAGTGAAAAGATAAAAAACCATGCCGTATGCGCGCGATCTGCGCATACGGCCGGTTTGCGCAGAGAAAGGAAGAGAGAAATGGCTGATCCCGGCAGTGTGCGCATTGTGGACGAAGAGATTTCGCTTGTGCCGTATTACCCGAATGAGGAAACGGCGCTTCCGTGGTATCAGGATCCGGACGTGTGCCGTCAGGTCGATAACATCGACCATGTTTATACGAGCGAGCGGCTCAACGCCATGTATAAGTATCTGAGCACACACGGGGCATGCTATTATATATCGTACCGCGGCGTTCTGGTGGGCGACGTGTCGCTGCGAAATAGCGGCGAGCTTGCCATCGTGATCTGCAGGGAATACCAGAACCGGCACATCGGCCGCCGGTGTATCCGCGCCATGCTCGATCTTGCCCGCGAAAAGGGCATGGAGCGCGTGACGGCGAACATCTATTCATTCAACACGCAGAGCCGGAATATGTTCCTCTCGCTCGGCTTCCGGGAGACCGGCAGAGAGTGGTTCGCGCTCGAGCTTTGAACGCGGCTTTTCTGGACAAACGGTGTGCGCTGTGCTATGCTGTTATATGGCGGAGCAGACGTTTTCCGCCGCATAAAGAAAGGAGAATCCCATGAGCCTTATCACACTCATCCTCGTCCTTGCGGCGGCGGCCGTGCTCATCGTGCTCGGCACCACGCGCAAAAAGGACGGCGGCGACGGGAAAAAGACCCTGCCGCGCACGATCGTGACGGCCGCGGCGGTGCTCGTGCTCGTCGGCGCGCTGGGCTTCGGCTCGGTGTACCAGCTGCAGGAGGACGAATACGCCGTTATCACCACATTCGGCAAGCCGTCCGTCGTGAGCACGTCCGGCCTCAAGTTCAAGATCCCCATCATCCAGCAGAAAACCATCGTCAGCAAGGCGACGCAGGGGTTTGCTCTCGGCTACGATCTGCGCACGAACGTGAACAACGAGGACGAATCGCTCATGATCAGCGTGGACTTCAACTTCGTCAACGTGGATTTCTATGTGGAATACCGCGTGGACGATCCGGTGAAGTACCTTTATAACAGCGAAGAGCCGGAAGCCATTTTGAAAATGCTCTGCCAGAGCTACATCCGCGATACGATCGGCCTTTACGGCGTGGACGATATCATCACGACCGGCAAGGCGGAGATCCAGGGCGTCATCCGCGACAAGATCAGCACCCGTCTCGAGCAGGAGGATATCGGTCTCGTGCTCGTGAACATCGCCCTGCAGGACGCCGAGCCCCCCACGCTCGAGGTGCAGCAGGCGTTCAAGGCGGTGGAGACCTCCAAGCAGGAGGCGGAGACTGCCATCAACAATGCGAACAAGTACGCCAACGAGCAGCTGCCCGCCGCCAAGGCGAACGCGGACGAAATTCTGCAGCAGGCCGAGGCCTACAAGGAATCCCGCATCGCCGAGGCCGAGGGTCAGGCCTCGCGCTTCACGGAGCTGTACGCCGAATACTCCAAGTATCCGGAGATCACGCGCCAGCGCCTGTTCTATGAAATGATCGCCAAGGTGTTCCCGGATATGAAGATCGTTATCACCGGCAGGGATGGCAGCACGCTGCAGACCGTTCTCCCGCTCGAGAGCTTCACCGGCACGAACACAACGACCACGACAGGGGAGGAGCCGTAATTATGGAAAATAATAACACCCGCCGTCCCGCCCACGTCGGCCGGACGATCCTTATCGCGGTGCTCGCCGTTGTGATCCTCGTGCTGCTTTTGAGCAGCTTGTACGTCGTACAGCCGAACGAATACGGCGTCGTGCGTCAGTTCGGCGCGGTCGTTGATGTAAAGAGCGAGCCGGGACTGTATTTCAAGATCCCCTTTGTGCAGGAGATGAGCACGCTCCCCAATACGGTGCTGCTCTATGACCTGCCCGTAAGCGATATGATCTCCGCGGATAAGACGACCCTTATTGCCGACTGCTTTGCCATCTGGCGCATCGATGACCCGCGCCTCTTCATCGAAACGCTCTCCGGCAGCGTATCCAATGCCGAGGGGCGCATCAACGCGAACGTGTATAACGCGCTCAAAACCGTGCTCTCGTCCATGACGCAGGCGGAGATCATCTCCGGGCGCGACGGCACGCTTGTGCGCACCGTTATGGCGACGATCGGCGATTCCTTCGACCGCTACGGCATTGAGCTCATCGCCGTGGAGACGAAGAAGATCGACCTTCCGGACGATAACAAATCCGCCGTGTTCAGCCGCATGATCTCCGAGCGCAACAACATTGCCGCGGGCTATCTTGCCGAGGGCGAGAGCCGCGCCAAGGAGATCCGCAACGAGGCCGACAAGCAGGTGCAGATCCTCCTCGCCAACGCCGACGCGACCGCCGCCACGGTGCGTGCCGAGGGCGACGCGGAGTATATGCGCATTCTCTCCGAGGTGTACGACTCGCCGGAGGAAGCCGAGTTCTATACGTTTATGATCGCGCTCGACGCGCTGCAGGCGTCCATGACCGGTGCGGAAAAGACGCTGATCCTCGACGCCGACAGCCCGATCGCGAAGCTCTTCTATTAAGAAATTGAACATTCTCTATCTCATCAGCTACGCCGGAAAGGCGGGTACGGAAAAGTACGTCATAAACCTGATGCGGACGTATTCCGCACAGGGACACCGCTGCTTCCTTGCCTACATGGACGGCGGAGAGCTCGCGGAAAAGGCAAAGGCTCTCGGCTGCGGCGTGTTCCGGCTCGACCTGCGCGCCTCACACGCGCTTGCCGCGGCGAAGAGCATTGCCCGGCTGTGCGCGGAAAACGGCATCGACGTTATCCACGCGCAGTACCCGCGGGAAAATGTGATCGCCGTGCTCTCGCGCCTCTGGCGGCGGGAGACGCGCGTCGTGTTCACGAGCCATCTTACGGTGCGCCAGAGCTTCCTCTGGCGTGCCGTCAACCGGCGCATCACACCGCACGATGCCGCGTGCATCGCGGTTTGTACGCAGGGGGCGAACCTTCTGCGCGAAAACGGCGTCAAAGAAGAGAGGATCCGTGTGATCTTCAACGGCGTTGCGCCGAAGCCCCTGCCGCCGCGGCGAAACGTCATCCGGACGGAGTTCATGCTGCCGGAGGATTGCTTCGTTTTTTTCACCATGGCGCGCTATGCGCCGGAAAAGGGGCTTTTCTTCCTGCTGGACGCGCTTGTGCAGCTCAAGGAGCGCACGGACGCTCCGTTTGCTTGTCTCATCGCGGGCGACGGAGAGCTTTTTGACGCCGTGGGCGAGGGCATCCGTGAGAAGGGCCTTGACGAAAACGTCATCCGCGCGGGCTACCGCACGGACGCCGAAGCGCTGATGTGTTCCTCGGACGTCTACGTGAGCAGCGCGCTGTATAACGAGGCCATGAGCTTCGCCGCGCTCGAAGCGATGGAATGCGGTCTGCCGCTCGTTATGACGGACGTCGGCGCGGGCGCGGATCTCGCTGACGGCTGCGGGGAATGCGTGGCGCCCGGCGACGCGAGCGCTCTGTGCGATGCGCTGCACCGGCTTATGACGGACGGGATGTACCGCCGCACCTGCGGCGAAAACGCACGCCGCCGCGCCGTGACGGAGTTTGACCTCACGCGTCAGACGGAAGAGCTGCTCGCGCTTTATCAAAAAGGGTAAACCAGCCGCGCTGCGGCTGAAAAAAGGTATAAAAAAGAAAAACTAGAATATAATAATAATACAGTAAGATTAATTACTGTTTAGATATAGAGACTACTAATGTCTCTTCTTTTGTTATATATGCCCATACATTATATATTATATTACATAGCATATTAGTGTGGAGTTGATTATAATGTTAACATTTTTAGAAGAACAAAATCCTATACTTCTTGCTTTTCTAGCTACTTTATTTACTTATAGTGTTACTTTAATTGGAGCCTCTATTGTGTTTCTATTTAAAAAGGTTAAAAAAAATATCATGGATGCTATGCTTGGCTTTGCCGCTGGTATTATGATTGCAGCATCATTCTTTTCACTACTCGAACCATCTTTAAAAATGGCTGAAAGTCTTAAGATGATACCTTGGATAGTTACTACTATTGGGTTTATATCTGGCGGCTTACTTTTATTCATTGGTGATAGAATATTTACTAAAATTGATAAAAAAATATCTAAGAATAAAGATGAAAATAATAAAACAAAAAGTTTAAAAAGATGTATTATGTTAATTCTTTCTATTACTCTTCATAATATTCCCGAAGGTTTAGCAGTAGGAGTTGCATTTGGTGGTATTGCTTATGGTATTGAAGGAGCTACCTTAAGTTCGGCTTTGATGATAGCTCTTGGTATTGGTATTCAAAACTTTCCTGAAGGAACCGCTGTTAGTGTTCCATTAAGACGTGAAGGACTAAGTAGAAAAAAAGCCTTTTTCTTTGGACAACTAAGCGGACTTGTTGAACCAATATCTGGGGTACTTGGGGCCCTACTTGTATTAAAAGTAAGAACACTTCTTCCCTTTCTACTTGCCTTTGCCGCTGGTGCTATGATTTATGTAGTAGTAGAAGAATTAATACCGGAATCACAAACTAATAAAAGAAAAGAATTAATGGCTCTATTTACTTTAATAGGATTTTCTATTATGATGATTCTAGATGTTGCTTTAGGTTAAAAAAAACAAGTATTGTTACTTGTCTTTTTTTATTTATTACAGTCACTTGTACAGATATTAGTTTTAGTTTCTTCAAACATCTTGGCAAGTTTTTCTTTAAGACCCTCTAAGTCTTCGTTTTTCCAATATTCTTCTGGAGTCTTATAGCCTTTAGTATCCCAAGCTGTTTCATCATCAAAATCTAATATTTCACCATCTTTTACTGCTATTACAGAAGGAGCATAAATTCTCTTATTTCCTTCTTCATCAAATTTTAAATAATCTTTAAGAATATCTATCATTTTTTTATAATTATCTGTATTATCTTTTCTATCATTTAAAATATTATAATAATAAACTTTATCTACATCATTTGCTTTAGCTACTTCATTTAAATATGGTACATAAGCAGTACACCATGGACACTCTGGAAAACCTAGATATACTACTCCTGTTCCATGTTCTAATATATTTATTATCTCTTCAGCACTTCTGTAAACAAAGACATTATCCTTGGTAACACTAGTATACTCTTCAGCAAATTTCTTACCATCAATATTAGTATTTTTTTCTTTATTTAAGTAAAGATATCCTAAAACTCCTAACGCTATAACTAAAACTACTCCTATTACAATTATTATTTTCTTTTTCACTTTCTCACCTCATACTCAGTATAAATTATTTATTATTATTTTTCTATATAACTTAAGTTGAATTAACTAAACTCTAGGTTGAGTTTAATTGCAACTCTTATTCATTGACAATGGAACCTTGTAAATAGTAGTTTTATCTTCTTCATCAGTAGCAGTTATTTCTAGTGTTATGTTACTTTTTTCAATATTCTTACATTCTTTAGCAAAATTATCTATACTAAAATTTACATCTTTTAAAAAATCATTTAACTTAATACTACTATCTTTTTCATAAGTATAATTACCTATTTGTTTTTTAACCATACCATGTTCTTCATATAATAAGCATTCTATCTTTTTATATAAATTATTGTCAGTACCACCACAATAATCTATATTAGATATATATAAATATGATTTATTCTTATTATAAGCTATACTACCTGATATTTCAAAATTAGAACAATTTGAAGATACTGTTTTAAAAGTAAAAGAATCATCATGAAATACTATAAATAAAATTATTATTATAAGTAATAATACTCCTAATGAAATATATATTATTTTTTTCTTATTTACTTTTTTACTTTGATTATTCTCACTATTTTTACCTTCTAGTAAATCATTGATATTAATATTGTAGTCATCACATATTTGTTTAAGTAAAGATATATCAGGAATATTTTTACCATTCTCCCACTTACTAACTGCTTGATATGTTACACCATATTTTTCTGCAAACTTTTCCTGTGTTAAATTATTCTTTTTACGAAGTTCTTTTATTAAGTTACCTATTCTTTTTTGATCCATACTACCACTTCCTATGTATAAAATATCTACATATATTATTTTATCATATTTTTTTATTTTGGCATATATAAAATTTAAAAAGCAGTAATTTTTATTTACCACTTTCTTATTTTTTTAGAATTAAAGTTTTATTTTCTTCGGCCACTTCTACATCATTAAATACTTCTTTTGATTCTTCTAAATATATTTTTTTATCTTCTTCTGGCCAAAAGTGTATTAACAACAATTTTTTAGCATTAGAATTATTTGCCAATAACCCAGCATCATAGGCTGTCATATGTGTACTACTATTAGAATTATATCTTCTTAAGAGTGAACTCTCACAAATAATTAAATCTGCATCCTTACAAAAACTTATTAAATCAGTAAGATTAGAAGTACCAATATCAGAAGTATATATAATCTTAAAATCTTTATTTTGTAATTTTACCATAAATGCTTCTATGGTATGAGATTTATTATCATGAAAAGTTATTTTTAAATCATCTATAAAAAATGAATAACTATCAGTTATATCAAAATACTTGGCATAACTCTCTTTACTAGATACTATAGATTTCTTATTGAAGTCATAATCGTTTTTGGGTAAAAATATATTTATCTTGTTATTAAGTAATCCTAAATTATGATAGACATAAGATGCGTAGCAGATACTTCCGATATCTCCGAAATGATCTCTATGATAATGAGTAATTATCACATTTAAATCTTCTAAAGTATCAGGGAATTTTAATAGCCTAGTTATTCCACTGCCACAATCTAATAGTATTTTTTTATTATTATAATTTATTAAAACCCCTGGGCAATTCATATTACCTTTAGTATATGGAGAAATAGTTCCAAGGGGTGTAATTGTTATCTCACTCATTTTACTATACTCCTCTTTTTTATTAACATTTTTTCTTTAATAGTAGGTTCTACATACCTTATAATATCTTTATCAAGATTAAATAGTTCTTTTACCATACTAGAAGAGACTGATTGATATTTAGTATCTGCAAATAAGCAAATAGTATTTATCATATTATTAGATATTTCTCTATTTATTTCTTGCATAGTAACTTCATAATCATAATCACTTAAACTTCTAAGTCCACGAATGATAGCCTTACATTCATTTTGAATTGCAACATCTACTGTCGCCCCACTACCAGATATAACTTTTATATTACTCATATCTCGATATAAATATTTAATCATTTCTAGTCTTTCTTCTATAGAAAAGAATGAAATCTTTTTTGAATAATTTTGCATAACTGCCACTACGACCTCATCAAATAAATTACTTGCTTGCCATATAATGTCCATATGTCCCTTTGTTATAGGATCAAAGCTTCCCGGATATAAAACTCTTGTCATAATATCTTCACCACCTTATGTAAATTAAACCTTTTTCCTTTCTTTACTTGTATTATAATACTTTTTGTGATATAATTAAAATACATATTTGTTATGTTTATCATAACTGGAGGTTATTATGAATATAAATTTTGAATTATATAGAATATTTTATGTAGTTGCTAATCATAGTAATATTACTAAAGCAAGTGAAGAATTAAATATATCACAGCCTGCTATTAGTAAATCTATTAAGAATCTTGAAGATCAATTAGGAGGAAACCTCTTTATAAGAACTAAAAGAGGGGTTATATTAACAGAAGAAGGAAAAGAATTCTATAACTATATTAAACATGCTATGGAATATATTAATAATGCTGAAAAGAAGTTTACCAATCTTATTAACTTAGAAACAGGATGTATAAAAATTGGAATTAATACTACTTTAACAAAAGAATTCTTACTACCCTTTCTAGAAGAATTTCACTCTTTATATCCTAAAATAGATATTCAAATTATAACAGGACTAACTACAGAATTAATATCTAAATTAAAAATTGGATTAATTGATATAGTAATATTAAATATTAACAATAAAGATTACGGTAATGATATTGAAATAATTAAATGCCAGAAGATAAATGATTGTTTTGTAGTAAATAGTAAATTCAAAGAATTAATTAATAAAGAAATATCACTAAAAGATATAAACAATTATCCTTTAATATTGCAAAAGAAAGGTTCTAATACTAGGGATTTTTTAGATAATATTGCTAAGAAAAACGATGTTATTCTAAAACCTAATATAGAACTAGCAAGTTATTCTCTAGTTGTAGAATTTTCTAAAATAGGACTAGGTATTGGATATGTAACTAAGAAATATATACAAAAAGAATTAAAGAATAAAGAACTATATGAATTAAATATCAAAGAAAAGATTCCTAGTAGATATATAGGTATCGCTCTATCAAAAAATCACTTACCTAGTTTTAGTACTAAAAAGCTTATTGAAATAATAGAAAAAGACAAATATAATTTTAAATAATTTTATATCTGTCTTTTTTAGTTTTATAATATATTCTTAGTACTATAAACTCATAACTGGCAGTTAAGCAAGTTCGAGTAAAATAGTACAAAAAAAGAGCTTGTTTTTGTTTCAAACTCTTTTAAGTACTATTTGGTGCGGGTGAAGGGACTTGAACCCCCACGGATAAACCACTAGATCCTAAGTCTAGCGCGTCTGCCAATTTCGCCACACCCGCACATTATGGTGGACCCTGCAGGACTCGAACCTGCGACCGCCCGGTTATGAGCCGGATGCTCTAACCAACTGAGCTAAGGGTCCATTACTATATAAATATTAACTTTTCATACAAGATAAATGCTATCTACTATTGTTAGAGCATCCTTCTTGAAGAACAAATTAAGTATACCATTTTTAAGTACTTATGTCAATAAGATAAATAATTATTTTAACTATTTTTTACTATTTTATGCTATTAATGAATAAAATTTACTATGAATAATCAAAATATTGAAGATAAAACATTGACTACTCTAGCCTTTGTTATAGGGCTTGCTCTTATAGATAATCTATCTAGTACTGAACAAAATGCTGTTGGTAACTGGATAATGTTAATAGCGCAAACACTTTGTACTAATGGTAGTTATACTTTTAATAAAGAATGGAAAAGTCATATAAATAATAGTAATACTCCTGTTACTAAAGATACTCTAGAAAAAGTTGGAGATATTATTAATAATACAATAAAAAAGAACTATTTCTAGTTCTTTAAATTATTTTTTTTAAAATTAAAGACATTATTATTAATATCTCTAATAACTAATTTTTTACTCCAAATATAATAAGTATCAACCATACTTATTTGGAGACCTCTAAGGCTCCAAATAACACTAATAAGACTTACACAGTAAGGCTTATAGTGCATATAAAAAGAACCTAGATAAATAATTATCTAAGTTCTATATATCAATATCAAAAAATAAATAACCTTTTAAAATCAAAGCATTCATATTACTATCATATATAGTTATATCTATTTTAAAGTATTACAACTTCATTCCATTTATTTTCTTTTAAATTTACTATTTACTTTTTTCTTAGTTTTATTTGTTTTAATACTAGTCTTTTCTAATCTAACATTAGGTTTTTCTAAGCCAAGAATAATCATTACTAAATGACTATAATCAACACGACTAAAACCTCTTAAACAAATATAACTATCTAAATTATTAATAACAAAATTAACAAATTCTCTATAACCACCAATAACACGATTTTTGCTTATCCATTTATTATTAACTTTAGTATCTACATAAATAACAGGATTAATATTTGAACCATATTTCTTTACATAAAAACAATTTTTTAACTTATCTTCATAATAAAAGTTTCTTGTTTCAAACATTTTACCTCTACCAACAACAAAATATGTTGAAAAGGTACCTACCTCACCAGTTATCATATTACAAACTTTATCATTCATAAATAACCCCCTGCTTAATTGTTTTTTAATTTTTTATCTAAAATTACTTTTTATTCTCCTCTTTTAATTTAGCTTGTGCCACCGCCTTTATAGGGGATAGATTTCTACTACCAACTTTCAATAGTATATACCGCAATCAATAAAGGTAATAGATTAAATCCCAATCATTATAAAAAAATATTATTTAAAAGTTTTGATACCTTACTCGTTAATACATGATGATTATAATTATACCATCATTGTTTTAAAGATACAATTTGATTAGTTCAAACTACTTTGTTCTAGGCGTTAATTCATTTTTTGTATTTTCATATTCTTTTTCAGAAGGATCGTCATCTATCATTAGACAGATATCACCATATGTTAATTCCATTCCTTTGCTAATAGACATTTTTACCAATTCGATGATTGCTCTATCTCTAATTTCTCTTTCTAATTTTTGATCAACATCTGGAACCATTGGTATTACTTCAGTTAGAAAATTATTGTTCATTTTATTTGTAACTTTATTTATATATTCATCATATCTTTTACTCATATTATTGTCCTCCTTTCAAATACATTATACCATATTTTTTATAAATTGAGTATATATAAAATTTAAAAGGACTAGATTTTTCTCTTGCCTCAATCATTTGTGATTAATAGTTTTAGTTTCTAACACATTATAGTTAAAATAATTTTTATTTAAAACTGTAAATTAATTTAATAATTGTTATACCATAATCTATTATAAATTCTTTTTCTTCATCGCTAAATTGTTTTCTCTCTTCTATGACCTGATAACAATTCATATCTATCATTCTCTTTTCTTCTTACTACAATAGGTACTAATAATCCATTTAATTTTATACTTTCTACTAAATCATTTAATTCATCGCCTAACTCTACTTTATATGGATGATTCTTAAAATCATCTATTTCACTAATTTTAATTTTTATTATTTCATTCATTACTATCTTCCTTTACTTTATAATTTATCTTCCATTCAAAATATTCTTCATAATTAATTATCATTTTTTGTTTTTTATCTCTCATATTATTCCATTCGTCAAAGAATAAATTAATTGTTTCATCATTTGTTCCTAAATCAATTCTAATTTTAGGAAACATTTCTTCTAACCATAAAAGAAAATACAAAATATCTGATACACATTTAAATTCATATTGTTTAATTAAATTATCATTTACTAAAAGTATCTTAGATAATTCCTGTACTCTAGATTTACTTGGATTTCTATCTCCTTTTTCATATCTAGTTAAAGTTCTTCTTTTGTTTTCTCCAGTTATTCCTAAATCATCTGAAATATTATCTTGAGTTAAATGTCTAAATATCCTTACAAATTTAATTCTTGTTCCTTGTGATAAATCATAAAGTTCAGGCCTTAAATATATTCGATTTCGCACTCTCTCACCTCCTTTTTTCCTGTCGCAAAAAAGTATAAAAAAAGCTAAGATATGCGACATTAATCAATATCTTAGTCTAAATTTCAAATTTTATATTAATTTTATATAAAAATTAATTAAATATAAATTTATATCAAAAACAAAAAAATCCTAGATTTTTCTAGGATTTTTGGTTATAAATTTTAATTAATTATTTATCCCCGTTATTGATTGCGGCTTGAGCAGCAGCAAGTCTAGCAATAGGAACTCTATATGGTGAACAAGATACATAGTTTAGTCCTATATTATGACAGAACTCAACAGACGTTGGCTCTCCACCATGTTCTCCACATATACCAAGTTTAATATCAGGTCTAGTATTTCTACCCTTTTCTGCGGCCATCTTAACAAGCTGTCCTACTCCTACTTGGTCTAATTTAGCAAATGGGTCAATTTCATATATCTTATTTTGATAATAAGCATCTAAGAATTTACCAGCATCATCTCTAGAAAAGCCAAATGTCATTTGAGTTAAATCATTAGTACCAAATGAGAAGAACTCTGCTTCTTTAGCAATAGCATCTGCAGTTAAGGCTGCTCTTGGTATCTCTATCATAGTACCAATATGATATTTCATATCAGAATTATATTCTCTCTTAACTTCTTCAGCTACTTCTACAACGATATCTTTGACAAACTTAAGTTCTTTTTCTTCTCCTACTAGAGGTATCATAATTTCAGGTGTAATATCATAACCTTCTTCTTCTTTAACCTCAATAGCGGCTTCCATTAAAGCCCTAGTTTGCATTCTAGCAATTTCTGGATAAGTAACAGCAAGTCTACATCCTCTATGACCCATCATTGGGTTGAATTCATGTAGTTCTGATATCTTATTCTTTAAGTGTTCTACAGTAACATTCATATCTTTTGCTAAAGCAATTATATCTTCTTCTAAAGTAGGTAAGAATTCATGCAATGGTGGATCTAAGTATCTAACAGTCATTGGAAGATTCTTTAACTCTTTATACATAGCTTTAAAATCACCTTTTTGGAATGGGATTAATTCATCTAAAGCTTTTGTTCTATCTTCAACTGTCTCTGATAGAATCATCTTTCTAATCTTAGGTATTCTATCTTCTTCAAAGAACATATGCTCAGTTCTACATAGTCCTATACCTTCTGCTCCTAGTTCAATAGCTTTAGCAGTATCTCTAGGATTATCAGCATTAGTTCTAACACCTAGCGTTCTATATTCGTCAGCCCACTTCATTATTCTACCAAAATCACCACTTACTGTAGCTTCTTTAGTAGGAATATCTCCTGCATATATTTTACCAGTGTTACCATCAAGTGAAATATAATCTCCCTTATGGAATGTCTTACCGCCTAAAGTAAATTCTTCTTTTTCTTCATTAATATTAATAGCACCACAACCTGCTACACAGCATGTACCCATACCTCTAGCAACAACCGCAGCATGAGAAGTTCTTCCACCTCTTACGGTTAAAATACCTTGAGAGGCAACCATACCTTCAATATCTTCAGGGGTAGTCTCTAGTCTTACAAGTACTACTCTCTTTCCTTTACCACCTTTACCTAATGCTTTTGCTTCTTCAGCAGTAAATACTACCATACCAGCAGCAGCACCAGGACTAGCAGGTAATCCTTCACCAATAGAAGTACTCTTCTTTAATTCTTCAGCATCAAATGTTGGATGAAGTAATTGATCTAGACTCTTAGCATCAATTCTAAGTACTGCCTCCTCTGGAGTAATCATACCTTCATCTACTAAATCACAAGCAATCTTAATTGCAGCTTGAGCAGTTCTCTTACCATTTCTTGTTTGTAAGAAATATAACTTACCTTCCTCAATAGTAAACTCCATATCTTGCATATCTCTATAATGATTTTCTAGCTTTTGAGCAAGTTCCATAAACTCTTTATAGCATTCTGGTAAATCTTCTTCTAGTTTAGTAATAGGTTCAGGAGTTCTAACACCTGCGACTACATCTTCTCCTTGAGCATTAATTAAGTATTCTCCATAAATACCTTTTTTACCAGTTGCAGGGTCTCTAGTAAAGGCAACACCAGTACCTGAAGTATTACCCATATTACCAAATACCATTGATTGTACATTAACTGCAGTACCCCAATCTCCTGGTATATCATTCATTCTTCTATAAACGATGGCTCTAGGATTATCCCAAGAACGGAATACTGCTTTAACTGCTCCCATTAATTGTTCTCTAGGTTCTTGAGGGAACTCTTCACCATTCATGTGATCACTATATACTTTTTTAAATCTATTTACTAATTCTTTTAAATCTTCTACTGTAAGTTCAGTATCATAATGAACACCTTTCTCTTCTTTTAATTCATCTATTATTTTTTCAAAGAAAGATTTATTTACTTCCATTACTACATCTGAATACATTTGAATAAATCTTCTATAAGAATCATAAGCAAATCTAGGATTACCAGTCTTTTTAGCAAATCCTTCTACTGCTACATCATTTAATCCTAGATTAAGTATTGTATCCATCATACCTGGCATACTTGCTCTAGCACCACTTCTTACTGATACAAGTAATGGATTTTCTGTATCACCAAACTTCTTTCCTTGTAATTTTTCTAGTTCTTCTAGTGCTTTAAAGATTTGAGATTCTATCTCTTCAGATATTTCTTTACCATTATCATAATAATTAGTACAAGCCTCTGTTGAAATAGTAAATCCTTGAGGTATAGGTAATCCTAAATTAGTCATTTCTGCTAAATTAGCACCTTTACCACCAAGTAAGTTTCTCATATCTTTGTTACCTTCTTTAAAGGCATAAACATATTTTGTCATCATATCATCTCCTCACTCTAATATAATAACAAAATCAAATAAAAAGTTCAATAATAATATAAAATTTTTACTATTTCTTTACATTTTTTATCACTTTCAGCCTATAGTCTTCCAGTGTCATTTATAGCCTATAGTCTATAAATGATATATCAACCATATCTATCATATATAAGCCATTAATACATACAAAAAGAAGTTACAATTAATGTAACCTCTTCTAAATTATCTCTTACTAAATTGTGGAGCTCTTCTTGCACCTTTAAGACCATATTTCTTTCTTTCTTTAACTCTTGGATCTCTAGTTACAAATCCATTTGCTTTAAGAATTCTTCTATATGAATCTTCGTTAGCAGCATTATCTTCATCATATACTAGTAATGCTCTTGTAATACCAAGTCTGATAGCACCAGTTTGTCCTGAAAAACCACCACCAATAACTTCTGCATTAACATCAAATGTGTTTTCGTTATTAGTTACTACTAATGGTTGTTTTAAATCCATTACTAATACTTCATATGGCATGTATTCGTGAACATCTCTACCATTTACAGTTATTTTACCAGTACCTGGAGTTAATGTAACTTTAGCTACTGAACCTTTTCTTCTACCAGTTCCATAAAAACTTCTTTTTTCTTTAGCCATTATTTGTTACCTCCCATTTCTAATACTTTTGGCATTTGAGCAGCATGTTTGTGATCTTCACCAGCATATACAAATAATTTTTTGTACATTTGTCTTCCAAGTCTATTATGAGGAAGCATTCCTTTTACAGCTCTTTCTACCATTTCTACTGGATAATCTTGTCTCATTTCTTTAGCAGTTCTCTCTCTTAAACCACCTACATATCTAGAGTGATCATAATAAATTTTTCCCTCTAGTTTGTTACCAGTTAATGCTACTTTATCAGCATTTACAATGATAACATAGTCTCCACAGTCAACATGTGGTGTATATGTTACTTTATGTTTTCCTCTTAATATAGTAGCGGCTTTACTAGCTACTCTTCCTAGAGGAATGTCTTTAGCATCTATAACATACCAAGTTCTGTTTACTGTTTCTTTTGATTGCATAAATGTTGTTTTCATTCTTTTTCTTCTCCTTTTAATATTTTATAAGTTCGTTTTTGTATATTAGATGGTCCCAATATCTAATATCCTCCAACAAAATGTACCGATTATGATTTTACTATTATTTTATGATTTTGTCAATATTTTAGAGCTTTTTTCTTTATTTTTCTCAATATTTTTTTAATTTTTTATCTTTTTATTAATAAAAGACTAACTTTTTATATTTTTAACTTATATATAGTATGTATGGTTGATACTTTATCTTTAGACAAAGTATTTGGCTAAAGATAACCCTCTAGAACAATAGATCTAGAGGGCATACAAATACTACTTACTTAATCTTTTAACTACTTCATTAACATGTTCTTTTGTTAACCCATCTTCGTAGAAGTTAGTTTTTATTAGATTATCTTCTAGTTCTTGATAATCTTTAAATACTTCATCATCTATTATACAAAAGTTATCTACTTGATTATCTGCTAGATAGGCTCTTATTTCTTCACCTCTTTGGCCCTCTAGAAAAGGGGTTTCTCCTACTATGGGAAGGCCAATATTTATTAGGGCTTCTTTGATAGAAGGATACAATTTCATTCTTCGCCAGGTTGATGATATAACTATTTTAGCATGGGATATGCGGACTACTTTTAAAAGTAATTTTACTTTAGTCATATCAATATCTAGAAGCAGTTTAGCTACTGGGTCAGTATATGTATCTTCTTTATCTTCGATACTAGAGAAGTATTTATCACTATTTAAGACACCATCTATATCTAAAAATATTATATTATTTATCATAATTATCTAGAAATTCCTTAAAAGTAATTGCAGTATCTTTTGGTAATATTTCTTCTAGTTCTTCTAGTGATGCTTCTTTCATTTTGGATATAGTTTTATATTTCTTAAGTAATTTATTCTTTCTTACTTCTCCTATTCCTTCGATATTATCTAGTACTGTTGATAATGCTCCCTTACTTCTTATTTGTTTATGATAACTTATTGTAAAGTTATGTACTTCAGTTTGCATCTTTGTAAGTAAAAGAAATAAGTCACTTCTTTTATCGATAGGTATTTCTACTACTGGGTCAAAACCAAGTAAAACATTAGTAGCATGTTTATCATCTTTCTTAAGACCACATACTGGAATATCTAGTCCTAATTCATTAATTACTTCTCTTGCTACATTAATTTGTCCTAAACCACCATCTACTATTACAAGACTAGGTTTTACTAGTCCATCTTTTAGTACTCTAAAATATCTTCGATATATTACTTCTCTCATTGTACCATAATCATCATTCTTATCATTAGTTATTTTAAATTTACGATAATCATTCTTTGAAGGCTTACCATCTACAAAGACTACCATTCCTGATACATTAAAAGTACCAAATAAATTTGAGTTATCAAATAGTTCTATTCTATCTACACTATCTAATTTTAATTTATCTTTTAATTCTTCTAAAGCATTAGTAATCTTATCTTCATCTCTCTTAATATAAGTCATTTGCTCTTCATAATATATTCTAGCATTATCATAGGCTAGATCTAGTATTTTTTTCTTTTCACCTTTGATAGGAGTCATAAATTTTATCTTAAATACTTCTTCAAATACTTCTTTATTTAAGTTATCTGGTACTAATACTTCTTTAGGCATAGATACATTCTTATTATAGAATTCGGATAAATATCTAGAAAATTCTTCTTCCTCTGTATCAATCATTGGAAAGATATTTCTATTTCTATCTAGTAGTTTACCTCCTCTTATAAAGAGTATTTGTATACTAATATAGTTATCTTTAGTATAGTAAGAAGCTACATCTATATTAACACTGTTATCTAAATCTACTTTTTGTTTTTCAGTAGTTATATTGATATAGTTTAATAGTTCTTTATATTCTAAAGCCTTCTCATAATCTAAATTATCAGAGAATATCTTCATTTTTTCAGTAATTCGATCGGTTAGTACTTTAGTATTACCATTTAAGAAAGATATAATTTCACTTTTCATTTCTTTTATTTTATTTTCATCAACTTCATGAGTACAATATCCTAAACACTGTCCGATATGAAAATATAAGCATTCTCTTTTTTCATAAGTCTTACACTTTCTTAATGGATAGATTCTATTTAGTATTTCTACTACTTTGCGGGCCGCTCCTACATTAGGATATGGGCCAAAAAGATTATTCTTTACTTTCTTAACATTTATTCTTCTTATTATTCTAAGAGTTGGTACTTTATCATTAGTAAGTTCTATATATGGATATGATTTATCATCTCTATATAATATATTATACTTAGGATTATATTTTTTAATTAGATTTATTTCTAATAATAAACTTTCCATCTCCGTATTTGTTACTATGTATTCAAAATGATCTATTTCTCTTACTAACATCATTGTTTTACCTGTATGTTCTCTTTGAAAATAAGAAGATAATCTATTTTTTAAGTTCTTACTTTTTCCAACATAAATAACAATGTTATCTTTATTCTTCATAAGGTAACATCCAGGTAAATGTGGTACTAAAGATAGTTCTTCCTTAAACATATAAATCACCTTCTTATTATATAATAAAAAGTCCTTAATGGACTTAATTTTTATTATGGCGGAGTAGGAGGGATTTGAACCCTCGCAGCAGTTTCCCACTCTATACCCTTAGCAGGGGCACCTCTTCAGCCTCTTGAGTACTACTCCGTTGCTACATATATAATTCTATATTAAATTAAACAAAATGTCAACTAATTTTCACCATTTTTATATCTTCTTTATCTTTATAAATGCTATTCATATCCCTTATAATGTCTTTTATTTCATCATTATTAGTACTATTACTTAATTTTTCATCATATTCATTTAATTTATTTATTATTTCTTCATCATTTATTAAATACTTATTTATAGTTAGTTTCTTATTATATAATTCTTCTATCTTACTTATATTATCTTCATTCTTAGTAAGAGCCACTACTACATTATATTTACCTTTATCTTCATAATATATATAATTACTACTTATTGTACTAGCTTTCATTTCATCATAATTATTATATGATGTATCTAGCAATAAATATATAACATTAGAATTTAAAGTACTACTACCCTTCTCTTCATAGATATTAAACATTAACCTGCCACATAAAGTTCCACAGATGACTGCTAAAAAAATAGGTACAACTATTTTCTTTAATTTACTTTTCATTTTATCACCAAAAATAGTATATACCTATTATTATAATTTTTTTGTCGAATTATCTCAGGACAAGATATCATATTCACAATGTAAACTTTCTAACTAAGATAATTCCAAATAAAAAGAAGATAACTAGTACCTTCTTATTAATAATTCTCATAAAATTCACAATACAATGTATTAGGAATATCATTTGTTATTTCTAAGTAATATCCCTGATATCTCATAGTATCTAGACTACTAAAATTATATACATTTTTCTTTTCTTTATCAAGATAACAGGCCATTAAAGTAGTATTTTGAGAAGATTCAAATAACTGATCATAACTAGTATATAAGTCTACATCATAACCATTACTTTTTTTCTTATCAAACGAAATTGTAGTAGACATATCTCCATATCTTCCCGACATGTATAAGTGTATTGTTGCAATCTCTTCTTCTTGTCTAACTAAATTAATAGGGATAACCATCTCATAGACATTATCAGTAAAGATATTCTTTAATTTAATATTAAAAAAAACTATTCTATCGCTTGGTTTAACATTTCCATTAATATTACTACTAATCTCTACTTCACTAATACTATCATCTACTTTTTTTGAATATAAAGTTACTCTATCTTTTCCTTCTTCAGCACCTTCAGAAAATCTAATTTCTTTACTTACACTATCATAGTATAACCATCTTTCTTCCGTTACTCCACCAATTCTGTTACCCCAAATATTACACCCTTTGCTTTCGCAATTAACTAAATCTAAACCATCTGTTTCAATAATATAATCTTTTATCTTTTCTTTAATATTATTAATTATAATAGCATCATCATAAGCAATAACTGTTTCATGATAAACATCATCTGTCTTACTAACTAGTTTAACGGTAATTTCAATCAAAAAGAAAGCAATGGCAAAAGCAATTGTAGAAGCCAAAATAATTTCTACGGTTAAATATCCTTTTCTATTTAATTTCATATCATCACCTTACCCTTAGTCCATAGTAGTAGCAGTCATCCCCTGTTTTACATATTTCTGTTATAAGCATATATTCATATTTTTCAGTATAATCAAAGTGTTCTTTTAAATAAGAAATATAATCTTTAAAAGTTGTATTACTATTCATTTCTGCAAGTAAACCAACGCTATTAGCATCATAAAGTGAGAAATACATTTTAATACCTCCCCCAGAAGCAGTATCAATGTTATATGCTGAATAAAAATTAGAATCATTTGAAAATACATTATTTAAATTCACTTCTTTACTATCATTAGTACTAATATACTCGTTAATATACCCCATATAAATAAGCATATCATTTACTTCTTCAGTAAAATATAATGTATCAATATCATAATATCTATTTCTAGTATCATAAGCATTATTAATTCTTGCTAATGCTGTGTATAAAGTAACAAGTACTGTACATATTATTACAGAAACTACTACTACTTCAGCCATCATAAATCCTTTACGATTTAGTTTCATAATTTATCACCTTTTTATTATTTTATATTGCTATTTAATTAATTATATTATATAATATTTATAGAATAAAATCAATAAAAAGAATGAAAAGAGGGATAATATGCAGAATAATAATGCGACTACTGTTAAAGGTAACTATAATAGTAATCAAAATCAAATGAATAGACAACAAGGAATAAAAGGGCAAAATAATATTAATCCAAATACACAAACTAACAATATTCCTCAAGGCAATAATATGCAAAATAATATTGATTTCACTAGAGTACCTGTAGTTACTACTGTTAATAATCTTATAGTTACTGCTGTAAATCTTGGAGCAAGTGATATGCACTTTGATCCTACGGAAGATGGTATAATTGTAAGGTTTAGAATAGATGGCTTATTAAGAAATTATGTTTCATTACCACAAGAAATTAAACAAAATGTAATTACGAGAATTAAAATAATGGCTGGTATGAATATAACTGAAACTAGATTACCACAAGATGGAGCTATTAAAGATAAATTAAATGGTAAAGATTTGGATTTAAGAGTATCCGCCTTACCTACTAAAAGAGGCGAAAAAATAGTAATAAGAATTATGGATTATTCTATGAGTTTAAAAGGTATAGAATATTTATATTTTAATGAAACTAACTATAATAAAATATTAAAAATGTTAAATTTTCCAAATGGTATAATATTAGTTACTGGTGCTACTGGTACTGGTAAATCTACTACTCTATATTCTTTTCTTCAAAAATTAAATGTTGAAGGATCTAACTTAATTACAGTTGAAGATCCAGTAGAAATGGATATTAAAGGTGTTAATCAGGTTCAAGTTAATAGTGATATTGGACTAGATTTTGCTACAGTTCTTAGGAGTATTTTAAGACAGGACCCTAATGTTATAATGATTGGTGAGATAAGGGACTCAGAAACTGCTCAAATAGCGGTAAGAGCTTCAATTACTGGACACTTAGTATTATCTACTATTCACACCAATAATTCATTAAATACTATTGAAAGATTACTTGATATGGATGTTGAAAGATATTTACTTGCATCAGCATTAACCGGTATTGTATCGCAAAAATTAGCTAGAAAATTATGTGATAATTGTAAAAGAAAAAGACCAGTAACAGTTATGGAAAAGAATTTATTTAAAACTGTTCTAGGGTTAGACATTAATGAAGTGTATGATGCTAATCCAACTGGTTGTCCACATTGTAGTCATGGTTATAAAGGGAGAATTGCTGTTCAAGAAGTACTTCTAATAAATCAGGATATTAGAGATGCTATAAGTGCTGGTATTAGAAAAGAAGAACTTAGAAGTCTTGTATATAATAAAGACGTTATAACAATGTTGCAAGATGGACTATATAAAGTTATATCTGGGTTTACTACTACTGAAGAAATATTAAAACAAATAGAAGTTGAAGATGAAGATTTTGGTATAAAATAAAAAAAGAAGAAATCTTCTTTTTTATTTGCCTTGAGTAGCAGTTGCTCTAATTTTTCCATAATATTTGGAATTAGCATCTGAATTAATTAATAAATCTTTATTTACCCAAACATAAATTTTATAAGTAGTACTAGCACTACTAGCTTTAGTAAGAGTACCAATATCTAAAGCAATCTCTCCACTTTTAGTAATGTTACCCTTTAAGTTAGTAGCAACATCGTCTTTAACTACTTGATAATTAAGCAAACCCTCTCTATATAAATTACTACTAGTAGTATTAAGTGTTTCTAGATATAAAGTACCTGTTCCATTAGTAGTACAACTATTTTTAATATTAATCTTAATCGTAGCAAATAGGCCATCAGTATAACTACTAGAAGGATTTAATTGCCCACTTATATCTTGTCCTTTATCATAATATATATCAAAACATCCGGAAGTTAACTTTATATTTGTTTTAGTACTTTCCCAATTTAATGCTGCATAAGTAAAACCCGCTACTAAAAGGGTAAATAGTACTACTCCTAATATTGTTCCATATAACTTAGTTTTATTCTTCATAGTATCCCTACTTTCATATTAATGATATCATAAAATATATATTAATTCAACAATTTTAAAAAGAAAAAGAATAAATTTACATAAACTTATTCATTTGTTTCATCATTTGATTTACTTGTTTTTGAGATGGTGTCCTTCCCATCTGACTCATCATTGTCTTAATCATTTGCTCATTAATAGGAGGATTCTTTTTTAATTCTTTTTTCATTAATTTTCTAGCTACTAGAAATCCTATTACTAATCCTACTACTAAACCTATTACTATATATAATATATCCCAAAGCATATTATTCTCTCCTCTCTATAGTTATTGTACTATTAAATTATTATTTTGTAAAGAATTTAATTTAGATAACCAGAAATAATCCATATTTTCAAAGTCACAGACAAATAAATTATTATTATAATTATTTATATCATTGAAAAAAATACTATAGTTAT
>ENA-ORTG01000917-ORTG01000917.1-human-gut-metagenome-genome-assembly--contig:-NODE-917-length-29121-cov-13.719948_pt1 | contig 29121 bp, 28 predicted proteins | sample MGYA00241906_ERZ509176 | MGnify/ENA primary metagenome ERZ509176 (study PRJEB26280, sample SAMEA2338811) | human gut metagenome | biome: human gut; feature: human-associated habitat; material: faeces...
TGATAGGCGTACCCATACGAACCAGGAAGTTCGAGGGGGTGGCTACGGCCTTTCCGGTTACGGTTACGACACGTTCGAACAGAGGTTTGTTCTTTTGGACAGCTTCGTAGACGGCGTATGCGGTTCCTACGTTCTGTACGACGGCTCCGGCCGAGATAGGCAGGGCACCGCTCTTTACCTGACGACGGATCACGGCGTCGATCAGCTGCTTTTCACCTCCTTGCGGATATTGCACTTTCAACGGCATGATCTCGATTCCGGGATAAGCGGCTGCCAGCTTCGTCAGGTGGGCGATTGCGTCGGGCTTGTTGTTTTCAATGCCGATAACGGCTTTGTTTACGTTTACGGCTTTCATCAGCAATGTGACGCCTACCAATATCTGTTCGCCTTTTTCCATCATCAGGGAATGGTCGGAGGTAAGATAAGGTTCACACTCGACAGCATTGATGATGATGATCTCGGCCTTGCTTCCGGGAGGCGGCATCAGTTTCACCTGTGTCGGGAAGGTGGCTCCCCCCAGACCTACGATACCGGCTGCTGCAATCTTGTCGACGATTTCTTTGGATGACAGCGTACAATCTTTTACCAATGCATCGCTGCGGTCGATCGTTTCTTCCCATTCGTCTCCTTCCACATCGATGTAGATGGCGGGACGCTTGTAGCCGCTTGAGTCGAGGGCGTTATCTATTTTGTTTACTTTACCGGATACCGACGAGTGGATATTAGCGGAAACGAAACCACCTGCCTTGGCGACAAGTGTTCCGACTTTAACCAGATCACCCTTCTTGACCACTGCCTGGGCCGGAGCCCCGATGTGCTGACTGAGCGGTATGATTACCTGCTTAGGTGCAGCTAAAGCGGTAATTTTCTTACCGGCAGACAATTTATTTTCGGGCGGATGTATACCTCCGATTCGAAATGTCCTTAGCATACTATTAGATTTTATTTTTGAATTGTTTCTTCTTTTGTTTCAATTTTAGGAGTTTCTGCATTTGGCGTAGCGTTTGCTGTTGGAGCTTCTGCCTTTGGAGACTCTTTCTTCGGGGCTTCAGTCTTTGGCGCATCAGCCTTCGGAGCGGCTGGTTTCGGAGCTGTTGCCGGTTTTATTTTGTCGGCGTCCACAGCCGGAGCTGCCTCTTTACGTGGCGGGAAGTTTAATTCGTGGATGGCACCGGTCGGACATACGGCTACGCACTTGCGGCATAAGCGACATTTTGTGTAATCGATGTAGGCCACGTTATTTTCCACTGTAATTGCTTCGAACGGACATTCCTTTGCACATTTGCCACAGCCGATACAAGCGTTGGCACATGCTTTCTTGGCTACTCCGCCTTTGTCTTTGTTTACGCAGCTGACGAAGATACGGCGTGATTTGGGGCCCTTCTTACGCAGTTCGATGATGTTTTTCGGGCAAGCTTTTACGCAAGCTCCGCATGAAGTACATTTGTCTTCGTCCACTTCCGGAAGCCCTGTCTCAAGATTGATGTGAATGGCGTCGAAGGCGCAGACCGCGACGCAGTCGCCGAAGCCCAGACAGCCGAAGGAGCAGGCGGTCGGGCCGCCGGCGACCTTGAGTGCGCCCACGCAGTCGGCAATGCCGACGTACTCGAAGTTTTTCACAGCGGCATCGCCGCCGTTGCAGATGACGTGAGCGACCATCTTCTCACCGCTGGGCGCTTCCATGCCCATGATCGCGGCGATCTTGGCAGCGCCCTCCGCGCCGGCGGGCGCGCAGGCGGTGACGGGAGCCTTGCCGGCGAGGATCGCTTCCGCGCAGCCGGCGCAGCCGGGGTAGCCGCAGCCGCCGCAGTTCGCGCCGGCCAGGCACTCCTGGATCTTGGGCAGACGCTCGTCGACCTTGACCTCAAAGACCTTTGCGGCGACCGAGAGGATCAGGCCGAACACGATCGCGATTGCGCCCAGAACGAGGACAGCAAAAATGATATTTTCCATATTCCATTACCCTCCTTACACGGGCCAGACCTGCAGGCCGGAGAAGCCCATGAAAGCCAGGGCGATCAGACCTGCGGTGATCAGCGCGATGGGGAAGCCTTCAAAGCACTTGGGATAGTCGGCGAACTGCACGCGCTCACGGATGGTGGAGAACAGGTAGATCGCCAGCAGGAAGCCGAGGCCGCCGGTGATGCCGTAGACCACAGATGCGATGAAGGTGTAGTCGTTCTGCACGTTCAGCAGCACCACGCCGAGCACGGCGCAGTTGGTGGTGATGAGCGGCAGATACACGCCCAGAGCCGTGTACAGAGACGGCATGGACTTCTTGAGGAACATCTCGATGAACTGCACGAGACCGGCGATGACGAGAATGAACGCCACGGTCTGCATATAGCCGAGGTCCAGCGCGATGAGCAGCTTGTTCACGCCGAAGCAGACGGCGGAGGCGATGCCCATGACGAAGGTGACCGCGAGACCCATGCCGATGGCGGTGTCACTCTTCTTGGAGACGCCGAGGAACGGGCAGATACCGAGGAACTGCGCGAAGATGAAGTTATTGGTCAGGATCGCGCCGAGGGAAATGGCAAGCAAGGACGTGATACTCATTTAGTTGCCCTCCTTTTCGTTCTTTTCCGCGGCCTTCTTCTCGCTCCTGGCGAGCGCCCACTGCATCACGGCGATGAGCGTGCCGAGGCACAGGAAGCCGCCGACGGGCAGTACGAGCATCAGGGCCGGCGTGTAGGACGCGGGCATGATCTGAATGCCCATCAGGGTGCCAGCGCCAAGCAGCTCGCGCACCGTGCACATGATGACCAGAACGACGGTGTAGCCGATGCCCTGGCAGATGCCGTCCACCGCGGAGGCGGCGACGGAGTTCTTGCTGGCGAAGGCCTCGGCACGGCCGAGCACGATGCAGTTGACGACGATCAGCGGAATGAACACGCCGAGGCTCTTGGCGATGTCGGGGAAGAACGCCTGCAGGCACAGGTCAACAATGGTGACAAAGCCCGCGATGACGACGATGTAGCACGCGATACGCACTTCATTGGGGATGATCTTGCGCAGGAGCGAAATAAAGATGTTGGAGAGCGTCAGGATAATGAGGACGGAAATGCCCATGCCGACGCCGTTGGAGATGCTGGTGGTGATGGCCATGGTGGAGCACATACCGAGGACCTGCACCAGAACGGGGTTTTGATAGATAAGACCGTCTTTGAGCTGTTTCTTAAAATTCATTGATCTCGTCCCCCTTTCTTAAGCCATGGCTTCCGCGGCGGCCAGAGCGGCGTTCGCGCCCTTGGTGATGCCCTTGGTGGTCACGGTCGCGCCGGAAACGGCGTCGATGTTGGTCTTGACGACGAGCGAGCCCGCGCCGGACTTGCCGACGAACTGATCGAGCGCGCCGGTGCCGGCGGTGGTCGCCTCATTGGCGATGACCTTGGTGCCGATGCCGCTCGTTTCGGCGGCGTCGACCACGGAGATGCCGGTGATGGCAAGGTCGGCGTCCACGCCGACGATCATTTCGATGTCGCCCTGCGAGCCGCCGGCGACGATCTTGAACGCATAGCCGGCGTCCTCGCCGTTCACGACGACGCGGTAGGCCTCGGTGAGCTTGCCGCTCTGCGTCTTGGCGGCGTCGATAGCGGCCTGCGGGATCTCCTCGATGGGCGGGAACTCGCAGTCGGGCGAGCTGACGACCGCCGCGAGAGCGACCTCGGTGTTCGCCTTGTTGATGGCTGCGATCTTGTCCTCGGTGAGCGCATTGGTCGCGCCGAGCAGCGCCGCGACGACCAGAGAAATGGCGGTCAGCGTGCCGGCGACCTTGAGAATGAATTTACCTTCGATCTTCATTATTTTGCCGCCTCCTTCTTGGCTTTCTTGTCAACGCCGAAGCGGGTGGGCTTGGTGTATTTGTCGATGATCCAGGTGCAGCAGTTCATGATCAGGATGGAGTAGCACACGCCCTCGGGATAGGAGCCGAAGTAGCGGATGAACACCGTGATCAGGCCGCAGCCGAGACCGAAGATGAGCTGGCCCTTCTTGGTGACGGGGGAGGTCACATAGTCGGTCGCCATGAAGAAGGCGCCGAGGAACAGACCGCCGCCGAGCACGTTGTAGAGCATGAAGGTCATGGGGTCGTTGCCGCGCGGGAACAGGAAGGTGACGACCGCGACGGTGGCGATGTAGGCGACCGGAGTCTGCCAGGAGATGACCTTGCGGACGATGAGGTAAACGCCGCCGATGAGCAGCATCAGCGCGGAGACCTCACCGGCAGAGCCGCTGATGAAGCCGATGGCCATATCCTTGATGGGATAGGCGGCGGTCAGCGCCTCCATGTCGCCGGCCTTGAGCAGAGCCATCGGGGTCGCGCCGGTGGCGGCGTCGACCTTGCTCCAGCTGGTCATGGCGGAGGCGTAGCACGCGACGAGCGCGGCACGCGCGGCGAGCGCGGGGTTGAGGAAGTTCTTGCCCAGGCCGCCGTAGAGCTGCTTGACGACGAAGATGGCGAAGAAGTTGCCGACCACGAGCATCCACACGGGAAGCTCCGGCGGGCAGACCATGCTCAGCAGCAGGCCCGTGACGGCAGCGGACAGGTCGCCGATCATCTGGGGCTTATGCAGCAGCTTGCGGTAGAGCCACTCAAAGAAGATGGCGGAGGCGACGGAAACGACCGCGGAGATCGCCACGCGGACGCCGAAGTGCCACACGCCGAAGAGCAGGGCGGGCATCAGGGCGATGATGACGTCGAGCATCAGCCCGCGCGTGTCCTCGCCGTTGCGGATGTGGGGGTTGGAGGAAGCTCTGAGCTTCAGATTCTTATAATCAGTCATTTCTCTTATGCCTCCTTCTTCGCAGCCTCGGCAGCCTTGGCGGCCTCGGCGGCGGCTTTTCTCTTGGCGGCAGCGTCCTTGACCTTCTGCTTGCCGGTCTTGAAGGTCTGCGTCAGGTGCAGACGGCCCGGGCAGATGTAGGCGCAGGCGCCGCATTCCATGCAGTCCATGATGTTGGCGGCCTCCAGCTCCTCGATCATGCCCTTCTGCTCATACATATACATATAGAGGGGCTCGAGATGCACGGGGCAGGCCTCCACGCAGCGGCCGCAGCGGATGCAGGTGGGGTTCTCAACGGTCTTGTCCTCGTCGGCGGCGAAGGCAAGCATCGCGCCGGTGCCCTTGGCGACGGGAATATCGCAGGTGTACTGCGCCATACCCATCATCGGGCCGCCCGCGATGATTTTGAAGGTCTCGTCCTTCAGACCGCCGCAGTAATCAAACAGGCAGGAAACGGGGGTGCCGATGGGGCACTCAACGTTCTTCGGCTCGATCACGCCGGAGCCGGACACGGTGACGACCTTGCTCACAACGGGCATACCGGTCGTGATGGCGCGGAAGATGGCGATGGTCGTGTTGATGTTGAACACGGCGCAGCCGATGGCGCTGGGCAGGCCGCCGGGAGGCACCTGCTTGCCGGTGATGGCCTGGCAGAGCTGCTTTTCACCGCCCTGCGGGTAACGGCAGTGCAGAGGCACGACGATGACGGGCGCCTTGGTCTCCGCAATGACCCTGTTGAGCGCGTCGATGCCGTTCTTCTTGTTGTCCTCCACGCCGATGATGGCTTTATCCACGCCGAACATCTTGACGAGATAGCTCGCGCCGCCGATGATCTCCTCGGTGCGCTCGAGCATCGCGCGATGGTCGCCGGTGATGTAGGGCTCGCACTCCGCGCCGTTGATGATCACGGTCGTGACCTGACCGATGCCGCCGGAGATCTTGACGTGGGTCGGGAACGTCGCGCCGCCCATACCGACGATACCGGCGTTCTTGACGATCTCGATCATCTCCTCCGTGGTCAGAGCGTTCGGGTCGGCCGGAGCCTTGACCTCTTCGCTGACGGTGTTCTGATAATCGTTCTCGATCACGACGGAGGTCATGTTGCCGCCCATGGAATACGGGCGCGGCTCGATCGCGACCACCTTGCCGGAAACGCTGGCATGGATGGGAGCGCCGAGACCCTTGAACTCGCCGATCTTCTGACCGACCTTCACATAGTCACCGACAGACACGATGGGGGTACACGGTGCACCGAAGTGCATCGACATGGGAATGACCACCTGAGCGGGCGGGGGAGAGAGCTGCTCGATGGCCTTCTCATTCGTTGCGGCCTTCATGTCGTTGGGATGAACGCCGCCAAAGAAAGCTTGTGCCATTGTCTTCACCTCATCTTTTACTGCTTGGAGCAATGCGCACACTACTCCATAATCGTTGAGATTATACATCAACTGCAAAGCGTTGTCCAGTCATAACTTTTCGCCAAAACGCACATTTTCCGGCAATTTATCGAATTTTGTTGAATTTTTACGCTACCTGTATGCGAAGCGGCTTCCGATTTTGCCTCTTCCGCCGAACCATGCTATGTCCCCGCGCCGCCGGCTATGCCCGCTTGACGCGCCGGAGAGCGGGTGCTATACTTTTTCTACAAAGAATAAGGAGGACCGTATCATGCCCATCCGTCAGCTCGACCGCGCTGCGATCAGGCGCGAGGCCAGAGAACTGATCCGCACGGCGAGGGTCTCGCCCATCAAATTCACGCTGCTGTTTCTTGCCGTTTCGCTCGCGCTGAGCCTGCTCGACACGGCGCTCACGAGCCTGACCGGCCGCATCGTCGGCGTGGCCTTTGTGTCCGTTTCCTTCGCCAGCATCCTCATCGGCCTCATTACGCAGGTGCTTGACGCGGGCTATAAGTGCTACTGTCTCGGCGTTCACCGCCGCGAGGAGATGCCCTATGAGAGCCTGTTCGACGGCTTCACCTTTGCCGGCAAGGTCATCGCCCTGTACATCGTCGAGGGCTTTTTCGTCGCCCTGTGGTCGATGCTTTTCGTGATCCCCGGAATCATTGCGGTCTACCGCTACTCCTTCGCCATCTGGAACCTCTGCCAAAATCCGGAGCTTGGCGTGATGGAGGCGCTTAACCGCAGCAAGCGGCAGACGATCGGCTACAAGGGCCAGCTGTTCGGTCTGCATCTGAGCTTCATCGGCTGGTACCTCATCGTTTTTGTGATCGTCGGTGTTTACGAGGGCGTTATCCTCGCGCTCATGCCGGACAGCTTCCTCGGCATCATGCTCGGCTCGCTGATCCTCACGGTGCTCACTGGAGTCGTGGACATTTACCTCACGCCCTACTTCGCCCTCTCGGAATGCGGGTTCTACCTGCGCGCCACCGCGCCGGAGGAGCCGCCGCGGCAGGATCGCAGCAGCTACACGCCGGAGTTCTAAAAAATCATTTACAAGCTGTATAAAACCTGCTATACTCTACGAGCTGTAATTGCAATCTGTAGAAATGAGGAAGAAAAACGCGCATGAACGCTGATTTTTCGCGCACCCTGGCCCTGCTGCGGCAGGAGAAAGAGATCTCCCAGCGCAAGGCGGCTGCTGACCTCGGCATCTCGCAGGCGCTTTTGAGCCACTATGAAAACGGCGTCCGCGAACCGGGACTCGCCTTTGTGAAGAAGGCGTGCGACTACTATCACGTCTCTGCGGACTATCTGCTCGGCCGCACGCTCGACCGCGACGGCGGCATGATCGACTCCGACGAGCTGTACGACTCGAGCGACGAGAAGGGCACCCTGCGCGGCAGCATCGCCGCTACGCTGCAAAAGAAGCTGCTGGTGAACACCGTCAACCTGCTCTTCGAGCTGCTCGGCAAGACGAATTGCCGTGAGGCCGTCACCGCGGCGGGACAGTATCTCGGCGCGGCGATCTATCCGCTCTACCGTGCGCTGCACCGCGCCGTGGGCGGGAAGGACGCCTTCTTCGCGCTCGACGCGGCGGCCTTCTCCGCCGGCGCAAGCGACGCCGCGATGCTGCAAAGCCGCGCGCTCTACCGCCTTGCGCTCGAGCGGCACGCCGCCGGGGACGGCGCGTTTCCCGCGATGGACGCCGAGACGCTGACCGGCAGCTACCCCGGCCTCGCGCAGAGCATGACGCAGGTGCTGCACGCCGCCGACGAGCAGGCTAATAAATGGATCGCGCAGATGCCATCTTCCCATTAACACCATGCAGGAGCAACCGCTATGAACGAAAAAAACATCCGCAACTTCAGCATCATCGCGCATATCGACCATGGCAAGTCCACGCTGGCGGACCGCCTGCTGGAAAAGTGCAACGCCGTCTCCGCGCGTGAGATGGAGGATCAGATCCTCGACAATATGGACCTCGAGCGCGAGCGCGGCATCACCATCAAGGCCCGTGCCGTCACCTTTGACTACACCGCGCAGGACGGGCAGGTCTACACGCTCAACCTCATCGACACCCCGGGTCATGTGGACTTCAACTACGAGGTCTCACGCTCTCTCGCCGCCTGCGAGGGCGCGCTGCTCATCGTGGACGCCTCGCAGGGCATCGAGGCGCAGACGCTCGCGAACACCTATCTTGCGATGGAGCACGATCTGGAGATCCGCCCCGTCATCAACAAGATCGACCTGCCCGCCGCCGATCCCAAGCGTGTGAAGGAGGAGATCGAGAACATCCTTGCCATCCCCGCCGAGGACGCGCCGGAGATCTCCGCCAAGCTCGGCATCAACATCGACGCGGTGCTTGAGGACATCGTCCGCAACCTTCCCGCGCCCAAGGGCGACCCGAACGCCCCGCTCAAGGCGCTGATCTTCGACAGCTATTATGACGCCTACCGCGGCGTGATCGTCTATATGCGCCTCAAGGACGGCACCATCAGGCCCGGCATGGAGATCAAAATGATGGCGACCGGCGCGACCTTCAAGGTGCTCGAATGCGGCCTGATGCGCCCGCTGGGGCTGGAGCCGGCGAAGCAGCTCGAGGCCGGTCAGGTCGGCTACTTCACCGCCAGCATCAAGGACGTCCACGAAACGCAGATCGGCGACACCGTGACCGGCGCGGAGAACCCCGCGAGCGAGCCGCTGCCCGGCTACCGCAAGGTGCGCTCGATGGTCTACTGCGGCATCTACACCGAGGACGGCAGCAAGTACCCCGACCTGCGCGATGCGCTGGAAAAGCTCCAGCTCAACGACGCCAGCCTGACCTTCGAGCCGGAAAGCTCCGTCGCCCTCGGCTTCGGCTTCCGCTGCGGCTTCCTCGGAATGCTGCACATGGAGGTCATTCAGGAGCGGCTTGAGCGCGAATTTGACCTCGACCTCGTCACCACGCTGCCGAGCGTCATTTACGAGGTCTACAAGACCGACGGCACGATGGTGCGCGTGGACAATCCGCACAACTACCCCGACCCGAGCGTCATCGAGCACGCGGAGGAGCCCTACGTCAAGGTCACCATCGTTACGCCGCCCGACTACGTCGGCAACATTATGCCGATGTGTCAGGAGCGCCGCGGCGAGTTCAAGGATATGCAGTACCTTGATACCTACCTCGTCGAGCTGCACTACGAAATGCCGCTCAACGAGATCATCTACGATTTCTTCGACGCGCTCAAGGCCAACACCAAGGGCTACGCCTCGCTCGACTACGAGCTTTCCGGCTACCGCCGCAGTGAGCTGGTGAAGGTCGATATGCTGCTCAACGGCGACCAGGTGGACGCGCTGAGCTTCATCGCACATAAGGATAAGGCGTATCCCCGTGCGCGCCGCCTGTGCGAAAAGCTCAAGGACAACATTCCCCGCCAGCTCTTCGAGGTGCCGGTGCAGGCCGCCATCGGCGGACGCGTCATTGCGCGCGAGACGGTCAAGGCCATGCGCAAGGACGTGCTCGCCAAGTGCTACGGCGGCGACATCACGCGCAAAAAGAAGCTGCTCGAGAAGCAGAAGGAGGGCAAAAAGAAGATGCGCAACCTCGGCACGGTGCAGGTGCCGACGGAGGCGTTCCTTGCCGTCCTCAAGCTGGACGAGTGATTTTTGCCCTCCTGCGAGCGCAGGCGAGCCGCCGCGGCAGCGGCGTGCGTTGAATGACGGCGGCGGAGCCGCCGAAAGGGCGCAGCCCTTTCGGGCAAAAAGAAGATGCGCAATCTCGGCACGGTGCAGGTGCCGACGGAGGCGTTCCTTGCCGTCCTCAAGCTGGACGAGTGATTTTTGCCCTCCTGCGAGCGCAGGCGAGCCGCCGCGGCAGCGGCGTGCGTTGAATGACGGCGGCGGAGCCGCCGAAAGGGCGCAGCCCTTTCGGGCAAAAAGAAGATGCGCAACCTCGGCACGGTGCAGGTGCCGACGGAGGCGTTCCTTGCCGTCCTCAAGCTGGACGAGTAAATTTTCGGATTGGAGGCTTTTTCATGCTTTTGGATCATTATGTCAGCGCCATGCCCTGCTGGAAGGGCCGCGTGGACAGCGACAGCGATTACGATGCCTTCCGCTGGCACCAGTGGGTGCAGCCGCTCGATCTCAACGACGGCGGTGCGCCGTTCGACGGGACGCTCGGCTTTGCCTTTGTCGGCTTTTGCAGCGACAAGGGCGTGGCGCGCAACAAGGGCCGCACCGGCACGGCGCTCGCGCCGGACTTCGTGCGCGGTCAGATGTCGAACCTGCCCTGCACCTTTTCGCAGGAGGTCAAGCTCTTCGACGCGGGCGACATCGTCTGCGACGAGATATCCCTCGAGGAGGGCCAGCGTGAGCTGGGTCTCGCGGTCGAGGAGATATTGCGCCGCAGGCTCTTCCCCATCGTGCTCGGCGGCGGTCACGAGACGACCTTCGGCCACTTTCAGGGCCAGCACAATTACCTCAAGGACAAGGGCCGCACGCCGGAGCTCGGCATCGTGAACTTCGACGCGCACTTCGACCTGCGCCCCTACGACATGGGCAATTCCTCTGGCACGATGTTCCGCCAGATGGCGGACGTGTGCAGGGCCGAGGGCACGCCGTACCACTACTTCCCCATCGGCATCCAGCAGCACAGCAACACCGTGAGCCTGTTCAAAAAGGCGCGGGAGCTGGGCGTGGACTATGTGCTCGCCAAGGAGATCCAGGGCAGCAACATGGAGTCCATTTTGGAGCGCATGGACACCTTCCTCTACCACTGCCGCGACGCCTACATCACCGTCTGCACGGACGTGTTCTCCTCGGCCTTCGCGCCCGGCGTCAGCGCGCCGCAGTCGCTGGGACTCGATCCCGAGGTCGTGCTGCCGCTGCTCAAGCACGTTCTGCGCACGCGCAAGGTCCGTGGCTTCGACATCTGCGAGATATCCCCTCGCTTCGATCAGGACAACACCACCGCCAACCTCGGCGCGGTCATCATCTTTGCGGTCATCAACACGCTCTGCCGCATGAACGGCCTGGAATACGCCGCCGAATAAGCGGCGGATGCGATGAAAAAAAGGAGACGAAAGCACGCGCTTTCGTCTCTTTTCTTATGCCGTTATCCGAAGAACAGCGGGCCCTCGCCGCCGTCGATGTAGCGGTCGCTGTGCGAGCCGACACGCACGAGCTTCAGCGACACGGCGAACAGCGCAAGCACAAAGACAAGGAACATCCATTCGCAGTTAGGGTCCTCCATCGTGGCGATGAAATCGTAGGCGCCGTGCAGCAGCGCGGGCATCAGGACCGCCATCGTGCGGCAGCGCTTGGCCTTCACGAAGTCGCCGTCGTTGTCATAGCGCTTGGCGCGGCCGTAGTAGACGCCCATGAACACGCCGAAGCAGGCGTGGCCGGGGACTGCGGTCACGGCGCGCACGAGCGCGGTGCTCAGGCCGTACATGGCGACGTAGCCGAGATTTTCCCACAGGGCGAAGCCGAGCGAGACGAACACGGCGTACACCACGCCATCGAACTGGCAATTGAAGGCGTCGGAGCGCCATGTCCGGCGGCGGAGCAGGATATACTTCGCGCCCTCCTCGGAAAAGGCGACGATGACAAAGTACATGATGACGTTGTAGGGCAGGGAGTTTTCCGCATAGACGCTCCCAAGCAGGGCTGAGCCAAGCTCCTCGAGCACCATCGCGATGACCGTGGCAAACACGCCGCGCAGGATCAGCGAGAGCAGCAGCCCCGACGGCTCCGGCTCCAGACGGTCGGCGCGATAGACCCTGATGAGCAGAAAGACCGCCGGCACGACCGCTGCGGCGATCAGAATGGGATTCATGTAAAGAAGAAACATACGGCACCTCTTGAGCATTGATCTGCAAGCATAATACGCTGTTTTTCGCCGTTTGGCAACGGCCGCGCGAAAAATTTTCAGCGCGGCTTGCCGCGCCACGGCAAAGCGGATATAATAGGAGCAAGATTTTCTCGACCAAAGGAGGCCGACTATGCCGCAGCTTTTGTTTGTGGATGCCTGCGTGCGGGGCGCGGAGTCCCGCTCCCGTATGCTCGCCGAACGCTTTTTATCGTCCTACGCCGCTGCGAATCCGGACGCAGCGATCCTTCGCCGCGATCTCATGCGCGACCGTCTCGAGCCGCAGTACCCCGAGGTGCTGGCCCGCCGCGACGCGCTCGCCGCAGGGAAGCTCGACGATCCGCTGTTCGCCGACGCATGGCAGTTTGCCCGCGCGGACCGCATCGTGCTCGCTGCGCCGTTCTGGGAATTATCCTTCCCCGCCATTCTGAAAATTTACCTTGAGCGCGTTTCCATGCGCGACATCACCTTCGGCTACGAGGAAAGCGGGCTTGTCGGCCGCTGCCGCGCGGAAAAGCTGCTGCTTGTCACCACGCGCGGCGGGGATTACTCCCTGCCGGAAACGGAATGGATGGAGATGGGCGCGCGCCAGCTCAAGGCGCTGTGCGCCATGTTCGGCATCCCGAAATTTGAGCTGCTCTGCGCCGAGGGGCTGGACGACGAGCGCGTGGACGCGCAAGCGCGGATGGACGAGGCCCTTGCCCGCGCCGACGCACTGGGAAAGACCTTTTGACGCGAAAGAGGAGAAGGCTGCGGCCTTCTCCTCTCCCCTTTTACAGCTCCAGCGAAAGCTGCTCGCGCTCGAGCCCGCTCGGGTCGATGCCGAACTCGCTCGGCAGAAAGCGCGGGCAGACGTTTTCCGATGTGCAGATGACCGACGCGGCCAGCCGCGTGCCGATCTCGCAGGCCTCCGCCATCGTCTTGCCGTAGGTCAGGCCGATGGTCACGCCCGCGAAGAAGGCGTCGCCCGCGCCGGTGGTGTCCTTCACGTCCACCTTCTTGGCGGGGCACCAGCCTTCCTCACCGTCGTTCGTGGCATAGACCGCGCCCTGCGCGCCCATCGTCACCACCATGCGCGGGATCTGTGCGCTGCGGATGCGCGCGGCGAGGAGCCTCTGCATCTCCTCCGGCGTCTTGTCGTCGTAATCCTCGGAGAAAAGGATGCCCGCCTCCTGCTGGTTGCAGACAAAACAGTGCGTCGAGCGGAAGAAGTCGCGCCGCTCCACCGCGATGCTCATGTTTGACACCACCGCGTACACCGGCTTGTGATATTTCTCGGCAAGGGCAAAGACCTTCTTCACGATCTCCTTATCCATGTCGATCTCAAAGGCGATGCTGTCGGCGCGGGAAATGATCTCGTCGCCCTGCTCCTCTAAAATGCTCAGGATCGGACGGAGGTCGGGCCGCTTGGAGATGGCCGCCACCACGTCGCCGCCGTTGTCGAAGATAGCGAGCCAGGTGCCCATGCCGTCCTTCGTTACGCGGATGTAGTCCGTGTTGACCTTATGCGCCTTGAGCTTGCGCACCACATCCGCGCCCGCGCCGGTGTCGTCCACCAGACCGATGAAGGTCGGCTGCAGCTCGACGTTGGCAATGTCCTCCACAATGTTGCGGCTCACGCCGCCGTGCATCTGCTCCACCCGGCCAGCGTTGCGCCCGCCGGGAATGTAAACGTCCGAGGGATAGCCCTTGATGTCCACAAAGACCGCGCCCAAAACGACAATGCCCATTTCTCTTCTCTCCGTTTCATTGGTTTCTGCTTCCATGATAACACACTTTCCACGGACTGCAAGCCCCTATCCTTTTTCCGCGCGTGCGGCGCGGCGATACTCCGTCGGCAGCGCGCCGTAGGCCTTGCGGAATTCGGCGGAGAACTTGCTCGCGCTCTCGTAGCCGATGGCAGCGGCGATCTCCGCCATGCTCGCGTCCGTTTCGCACAGCAGCTCTGCCGCGCGCTCCATGCGGTGCTCGCGGATGTGCGCGGCGATGGACTGCCCGTAAACGGTCTTGAAGACCTCCTTCATCGTGGAGGGGTTCATCAGGAAGCGGCGCGAGAGCTCGTCGATGGTGATGCGGCTGGAGAGGTCTGCGGTCAGCGCCTCGTGGACGCGGCGGATGGTCTCAAGCTGCTCGGCGCTGCACCCGTGCGCGCCCTCGAGCGCGTGCGCGTCGAGCGGCGGCAGGTGCGGGGCGGAGGCGACGTCCTCGCCTTCCTCGGGGCAGGCGATCTCCACGGTGCGCTCGATCATGCGGTGCAGCAGCTGCGCCTGCTCGCTCTCTGCGGCCTTATAGTAGACCTCCTTGCCGTCGCGGCGGCTGACGATCAGTCCGCTCTCACGCAGCTGGCGCAGGTGATGCGAGAGCGCGGGCGGGCTCATGCCCATCATGGCCGCGAGGTTGACCACGCACTCCTCGCAGTGGCACAAAAGCCAGAAGAGCCGCACGCGGTTTGCGTCGGAGAGCTGGCGAAAGACCAGCGCGACGGTTTGAAAATACTCGGTCCTGCGGAGGTACTCCTCCAATTCATGCAGATGCGAGGCGTCCTCGTGCTGATGGGGAAGCTCAAACGGTTCCATATTTCCGCTCCTTTTCCGGTAGTCCTGTGTGTCGAATCTCCCGTTTGGCAGGACTTTTCGCCCGTTCGGCAGAGAACGCGGCGAAGTCCTTGACTTTTTCGGGTATCTTCAGTATAGTACAGCCATAAGAATTAAACAAGTGCTTAATTGTTTAAGCGACAAAAAAGAAAGGGGCATTTTAGGATGAAAAAGACCTATCCGATCGAAGTGGACTGCGCCAACTGCGCGAATTTGATGGAGGATGCCGCGAAGAAGACCGAGGGCGTCGCGGATGCGGTGGTCAACTTCATGACGCAGAAGATGACGGTGGAATTTGCCGACGGTCAGGACCCCAAGACCGTGATGAAGGCCGTTTTGAAGAACTGCAAAAAGGTCGAGGACGACTGCGAGATCTACCTGTAAATCACACCGCCCCGGGGACAGACCTCGGGGCGGACTTCTACGGAGGGCTTTCCCATGACGAAGAAACAGAAAAAGATGCTCTATCGCATCTTGGCCGCGGCGGTGCTGTTCCTCGCGGCGAAATTGATTCCCCTGCCGATGCTCGTCTCCGCCGCACTCTATTTCGCGGCCTACCTGACGGTCGGCTGCGACATCCTGCGCAAGGCGTGGAAGGGCATCTGCAACCGGCAGGTGTTCGACGAAAATTTTCTCATGGCGGTTGCGACCGTCGGTGCCATCGCGCTGGCGCTCTATGAAAGGAGCGGCGACTACTCCGAGGCCGTCGCCGTTATGCTCTTTTATCAGATCGGCGAGCTGTTCCAGAGCTATGCGGTCGGCAAGTCCCGCCGCAGCATCACCGCGCTCATGGATATCCGTCCCGACTATGCGAACATCGAGCACGACGGTAAGCTCGAGCAGGTCGACCCCGACGACGTCGCCGTCGGCACGACCATCGTTGTCCAGCCGGGTGAAAAGGTGCCCATCGACGGCGTGGTCGAGGACGGCGTCTCCGCGCTCAACACCGCCGCGCTGACCGGCGAGAGCCTGCCGCGCGATGTGAGCGCGGGCGACGAGATCATCAGCGGCTGCATCAATATGACGGGCGTTCTGAAGGTTCGCACAACGAAGGCGTTCGGCGAATCCACGGTTTCCAAAATTCTGGAGCTGATGGAAAATTCCAGCAGCCACAAGTCCCGCTCCGAGAGCTTCATTTCCCGCTTTGCCAAGGTCTACACTCCCGCCGTGTGCTACAGCGCGCTCGCGCTCGCCATTCTGCCGCCGCTTGTGCTGACCGTCTCCGGCGCGGACGCGGACTGGGGCACCTGGGTCTACCGTGCGCTGACCTTCCTCGTCATCTCCTGCCCCTGCGCGCTCGTCATCAGTATCCCGCTCAGCTTCTTCGCTGGCCTCGGCGGCGCGGGCAAGGAGGGCGTACTCATCAAGGGCTCCAACTACCTCGAGGCCCTCTCCCAGACGAAGACCGTCGTGTTCGACAAGACCGGCACGCTCACGCAGGGCGTGTTTGAGGTCAGCGCCGTGCATCACAGCCCGATGGCGCAGGAAAAGCTGCTCGAATACGCGGCGCTTGCCGAGTGCGCGTCCTCGCACCCCATCAGCAAGAGTCTGCAAAAGGCTGCCGGCGGTGCGCTGGATCGCTCCCGCGTCACGGACATTCAGGAGCACAGCGGCCGCGGCGTGACCGCGGTGGTGGACGGCGTGACCGTCGCCGCCGGAAACGGCAAGCTGATGGAGGAGCTGGGCGTCGTGTGGCACGAGTGCCACAGTGTCGGCACCATCGTCCATATCGCGGTGAACGGCGAGTACGCGGGCCACATCGTCATCTCCGATGTGGAAAAGCCCCATTCCCGCGACGCCATCGCCGCGCTCAAGGCGGCGGGCGTCACCAAGACCGTCATGCTCACTGGCGACATTCAAAAGGTCGCGGACTATGTGGCGCGTGACCTCGGGGTGGATGAGGTCCGCGCGGAGCTGCTGCCCGCCGATAAGGTCGCGCGGGTCGAGGAGTTGCTCAGGGCCGAGCCGGAGGGCGCGAAGCTCGCCTTCGTCGGCGACGGCATCAACGACGCGCCCGTGCTCTCCCGCGCGGACATCGGCATCGCTATGGGCGCGATGGGCAGCGACGCGGCTATCGAGGCCGCCGACGTGGTGCTGATGGACGACGATCCGATGAAGATCGCCAAGGCCATCAAGATCTCCCGCAAGTGCATCCGCATCGTGCATGAGAACATCGTCTTTTCCCTCGGCGTGAAGCTGCTGTGCCTGCTGCTCGTCGCCCTCGGCTTCGCCAATATGTGGATGGGCATTTTCGCCGACGTCGGCGTGATGGTCCTTGCGGTGCTCAACGCCATCCGCGCCCTGCGCGTGCACAACCTGTAAAAAACAGCCCGAAAATAAAAAATCAAACGCTCCGGCCTTCGTCGGGGCGTTTGATTTTTACACTTCATTTCATTTCGCCCGCGCGTGGCGCATGGCGCGGAACAGCAGCGTGGCGACAAAGCCGGTCAGCGCGCCGGTGAACACCGACACGAGCAGCAGAAACGGCAGGTAAGCCAGCGGCGCGGCCGAGCCGAGCGTGAGCATCGCGGCGGCGATCTGCCCGCAGTTGTGTGCCGCCGCGCCGCCGACGGACACGCCGTAGACCGAGAGCCGCGGCAGAGCGTGCAGCGCGATCATCACCAGCATGGCGGCGAGTCCCCCGAGCAGAGAGAAAAGGAGCGCTGAGGCATTGCCCGCAAAGAGCGAGCCGAGCAGACAGCGCACCACGAGGATGGCGAGCGCGCTCGATGCGCCGAGGGCATAGAGCGCGTAGACCGTCACGATGTTCGCAAGCCCGAGCTTTACGCCGGGCAGCGGCAGCAGCGGAGGGAAAAAGGACTCCAGATAGGAGAGCGCGAGCGCCAGCGCGGCAAGCACGGCGCAGGTCGTGATAGCTTTCGTTGAGAACCTCATGCCGCGCCTCCTAACCCGTCACGAGGTCGTAGCCGTCGGCGGCGCCGACCAGCTCCACCACGATGCGCGCGGGCAGGCACACGATGCTCTGCCCCGCGCGGGAGACCGCGCCGGAGTGGACGCAGTCCTGCCCCGGGCAGTCGCTCTGCGTGACCGACACCGCGCCGCCCACTGCCGTGACCGTCAGCGTATAGCCGTTGTTCGCATAGGTATGCGTGCCGAACTGCGCGAGCGGGAGCCGGTCGAGCTCCTGTCCGTCGGCGGAGACCACGACCGTCAGCGCACCGCTCTGCGGTGCGCGGGCGGCGAGAAACGGTCTGACCGCCAGTGCCGCGGCGAGCGCCAGCACGACGAGCACCACGAGCGCGTCATAGCGGTTGGGGCGCAGCTCAGGCGATGATGGCTTCGTAGACATAGGTTCCCTCCTCGCTCGGCTCAAAGCGTTCCGCCAGTCCTGCGGTATAGCGCACATGGCCGTCGTCGGTCACAAGGATCAGCTCGATGCGCAGATTTTTCTCCGCCGCGAGCGTATCGCGCAGCGCAAGGCTTCCCGCCTCGCCGAGCACAAAGCAGGCGGTGGAGAGTGCGTCGGCCCACGCGCCGTCGCCGCACACGACCGTCACGCTTACCAGCCCGCTCTCGGCAGGCTTCCCGGTCTTGGGGTCGATGATGTGGTGGTAGCGCATGCCGTTTTCCTCAAAGCCGCGCTCATAGATGCCGGAGGTCACCACGAAGGTGTCCGCCGCCGTCAGCACGCCGAGAAATTTCGATGGGTCGGCAGGGTCCTTGACCGCGACGCGCCAGTCGCTGCCGTCCGGCTTCGCGCCGAGCAGCCCGACGTCGCCGCCGAGGTCGATGACCGCACTCGTTACGTTGAGCTCTGCGAGGACGGTGCGTACCGCGTCGCCCGCATAGCCCTTGGCGATGCCGCCGAGGTCGAGCTGCGCGCCGTCCGAGAGGGTGACCGTATTGCCGTCCACCGACAGCTTTTCCAAACCGACGTGCGCGAGCAGCGCGGACAGCTCCTCGTCCGACGGCACGCGCGGCGCGTCGCCGGTGAAGTCCCATGCGTCCATCACGGGCGCGACGGTAGGATCGAACGCCCCGCCAGAAAGCTCGCCGATGGTCTGTGCAATGTCCGTGAGTTGGGCAAGCTCCGCGTCCTCGACCGTGCCGTCGCGGTTGAGCGCGCTTACCGTGCTTGTCTCGTCGTGGCGGTCGAGCTTCGCGTCGAGCGTGCGCAGCGTTTCCTCCGCCGCGTCGAGCGCGGCGGAGGCGCTTTCGCCGTAGGCGGTCAGATTCATCACCGTGTCCATCGTGTAGACCGTGCGCGTCTCGCCCATTTCCTGCTGCTCTCCCCCGCCGCAGGCGGTAAGGGACAGCGCGAGCGCCACAGTCAGAACGGCTGTCAACATACGTTTTGTCATAGCTTCCTCCGAAAAAAATGAAGCGTTCGTTAGTGTGCCCGCAGCACGCGCCCCTGTGTCTCGCCGGTGAAGCGCCCGTTGAGAAGCTCGGGCACGCCTGCGACGAACACGGCGTCCATGCCCGAGGCAAGCTGCCGCGGGGCGGTGTAGGCGCCGTTCTCCCGGATATTTTCCGGCGAGAACAGGCACAGGTCGGCGTCCGCGCCGACGGCGATGCGTCCCTTGCGGGAAAGACTGAGCCGGTCGGCAGACTGCATCGTGAGCTTGTGCACGGCCTGCGGCAGCGTGAGGATGCCGCGCTCGCAGACATAGTGCGCGAGAAAGCGCGCCGCGCTGCCGTACACGCGCGGGTGGCACAGCCCCTCGACGGGATAGGTCGCGTCGGAAATGGGGACGGAGAACGGCGCACGCAGGATGGCCTCGATGTCCTCCTCCGCGGCGATGAAGTCGATCATGCCAGCCTCGCAGCGCTCGGCGGCGAGCAGGTCGAAGAGCGCGTCATAGGGGTCCTTGCCGAGCGTGTCCGCGATCTCCGCGAGAGACTTGCCCTCGAACGGCTTATACTCCTCTGTGTGCAGCGAGATCGGAACGACGTTCTCAAAGCCGACAAGGTGCGTGATGTTTTCAAAGTCGCTGCCCGTCTCCATGCGTCCGCGCATGGCGGCGCGGGAGCCCGGATCGCGCAGCGCGGCGGTCAGCGCATCCAGCCCGCCCTTTTGAAATTCCGGCGGCAGAACGTGAATAAGCTGGGTTGAGCCGGAGGAATAGGGATACACGTCGCAGGCGACGTCCAGCCCCTCCGCGCGGGCGTTTTCAAGGAGCCGCAGCATCTCCGGCACGGCGCGGCCCCAATTCCTCCGCCCGATGCCCTTGAGGTGCGAGATCTCCACGGGGCAGCGTAGCTCGCGTGCGACGGTCAGCATCTCGCGCAGCGCGTCCACCACGCCGTCGCCCTCCTGCCGCATATGAACGGTGATGGGGAGTCTCCCGCCGCGCAGCGGCTCAAGCGCGCGGATCAGCCCCTCGGTCGTGTAGAAGCACTCGGGTGCGTAGCCGAGACCGAGCGATACGCCGACCGCGCCGTCGGCGAGTGAGCGCTCCACAAGGCGGTGCAGATCCCTGTACTGCCCGTCCGTCAGCGGCGCGTCGTCAAAGCCCGCGACGAGGGCGCGGAGCGTCCCCATGCCCGCGAGCATGGCGTTGTTCACGATTTGCGGCGTTCGCTCCGCTGCGGCAAAATAGTCCGCAAGGGACGCGAAGCACAGCTCGTCCCCAAACGCGCCGGTGATGGGCGCGAGATATGAGCGCACGGCGGGAGCGTGCGCCCCCGCGAGCGGCACGAGCGACATCCCGCAGTTGCCGCCGACGAGCGTGGTCAGACCCTGCGCCAGCTCGGCACGTCCAAAATTGGGGCGGAACAGCGCCGCGTCGGTGTGGCGGTGGATGTCCAGAAAGCCGGGCGTCAGCGTGCGGCCTTGCGCGTCGAGAACGTGCGCGGCATCGGCGTCGGTCAGACGACCGACCGCGGCAATGGTTCCGTCCTTGATGCCGACATCGGCGGGAAAAGCGTCCGCGCCGGTGCCGTCGAGCACCTGCGCGCCGCGAATGAGCCAGTCCAGCATGGCCTTACGTCTCCGGCTCCATGACGCCGCGCTCCGTGACGTAGAGCGTGCAGCGGCGGTCATGCTCCTCGGTGGGAACGGCCTCACTCATCAGCCGCTCGCGGCAGATGAGGCAGGTCAGGCAGCTCAGCTGCGGCAGCAGACGGTCATAGTAGCCGCCGCCCTGTCCGAGCCGGCGGCCCCTGCGGTCGAACGACAGGCAGGGCACCACGGCAAAGTCAATATCGGCGGGCGTGACGAGCGCGCAGTCCGCTTTCGGCTCTAAAATGCCGTACATCCCCGGCACGAGCTCGTCCATCGACGTGACCACGCACAGGTCGAGCGCGTGGCCCTCGGCGCAGCGCGGCAGGACGAGCGTCTTGCCTGCGGCGAGCGTTTCGGTCAGCAGAAGCGAGGTGTCGATCTCATGGACGGTGCCGGCAAAGGCGAACACGGTCCCCGCGGCCCGGTATTCCTCCAGCGCGAGGACGCAGCGGCAGATGGCCTCCGAGCTTTCGGCCTTGTAGGCGGGGTCAAGCGTGCGCTCGGTCTGGCGGATATAGGTGCGCAGAGCTTTCTTTTCTTCGATGACGGACATGGGGTATCCCTCCGGTCAGATAAAATTTCATCCCCCTTATGGTAGCAGAAAGCGGCGGAAATAGCAAGGCGGCGAAGAAAGGAAATCCTTCCGGCGCAAACGGTTTGCAAAAGAAATTGACAGCGAAAATTTTGTTTGTTATCCTAACGTTGAGATCACGGCGCACCGCGCCGGCATGAGGAGGAAACCATCATGGCGATGTTACTCAAGGGGGCCGACGCCGCCAGGGCGTTGACCGAACAGCTGCACGAGCAGGCGGAGGAGCTGAAGAAAAACGGCACGGAGCCCTGCCTTGCCATTCTGCGCGTGGGTGCGCGCGAGGACGATCTGTCCTATGAGCGCGGCGCGCTCAAGCGCTGCGAGAAGGTCGGCATCACGGTCCGTCAGGTCGTGCTGCCCGAGGACGCGGGCCAGCAGGAGCTGATGGACAACATCCGTTCGCTCAACGAGGACGAGCGCGTTCACGGCGTTCTGATGTTCCGCCCGCTGCCCAAGCACCTCGACGACGAGGCTGCCCGCCGCGCCCTCGACCCGAGAAAGGATATGGACGGCATCACCGACGGCTCGCTCGCCGCGGTCTATGCCGGCACCGACGGCGGCTATCCGCCCTGCACCGCCGCGGCCTGCGTGGCGCTGCTCAAGCATTATAACGTGCCCATCAAGGGCAAGCGCGTGGTCGTGATCGGCCGCAGCCTCGTCATCGGCAAGCCGGTCTCCCTGCTGCTGCTCGCCGAGCACGCGACTGTGACCATCTGCCACAGCCGCAGCGAAAATCTGCCCGCCATCTGCCGCGAGGCGGATATCCTCGTCGTCGCTGCCGGTAAGGCCGGCATGGTCGGCGCGGAGAGCGTCCGCGCGGGCCAGATCGTGCTGGACGTGGGCATCCACGTCGGTGCGGACGGCAATCTCTGCGGCGACACCCGCTTCGCCGAGGTGGAGCCGATCGTGGAGGCCATCACGCCCGTGCCCGGCGGTGTCGGCGCGGTGACGACGGCCATCCTCGCGAGCCACGTCATCGAGGCGGCGAGGAGAAGCTGAGCAAAACCGAAGGATCGTCCAAAAACGGCGGCGCTTTCTGCGCCGCCGTTTTTCATTGCGCTCGATCGGTGATATACTGCCTCCATTCCAAAAGGAGGGCGAACGAATATGCGAAAATCCATCAAACGAAATCTTGCCTACGATGATCAGAAGGACCTTTACTACGTCACGATGCACTACGGGATGCGGCCCGACGGCTCGCGCGACCGCTGCGTGCGCACATTCCGCTGTCTCGACGACGCCGAGAGCACCCTGACGGAGTTTCTGCGCCTGCGCGCGCTCAAGCGCACGCGCCACGGCGGCGAGGTCATTCTCGCCGACTGGCTGGAGGTCTGGCTGCGGGATTTTATCTGCCCGAACCGCGAAAAGACCACCGTCCACGGTTACGAGAACATCATCCGACTCCACCTTGTGCCCGCGCTGGGCGAGGTGAAGCTGCCGGAGCTGCAGCCGGCGCAGCTGCAGCGGTACTACGCGGAGCTGCTGGAAAAGGGACTCTCCCACAACACCGTGCGCAAGCACCATGTGCTGCTGCACACGGCGCTGGAGGCCGCCGTCCGGCAGGGACTGCTGCGGGAAAACGTGACGCGCTATGTTACGCCGCCGGCCAAGGTGCTGCCAAGCCACCGCTACTACGATCCCGCGCAGCTGCGCGAGCTGTTTTGCCGCTGTGCAGGCACGGAGATCGAGCCCGCCGTCAAGCTGGCGGGCTATCTGGGGCTGCGGCGCAGCGAGATCTGCGGACTCAAATGGCGCTGTGTGGATCTGGACGCGAAGATCGTCACCGTCCGCGAGGTGCGAACCTCCGTGGGCGGAACGTTCATCGAGAAAAAGCCTAAGTCCTATTCCTCCGTGCGGCGGCTGTGCTACGATGGGGTGAGCGACCTGGAGGAGCTGCTCACGCGGCTGCACGACGAATGGGAACGCGGGCAGCGCGAGCGGGGCACAGGCTTCAATCCCGAGGGCTATGTGGCTGTCACGGAGCAGGGAAAGCCGTGGGATCCGAACGGCCTCGGACGGCGCGTCGCGGCCTTCGTTGAGGAGAACGCTCTGCCGTCCATCTCGCTCCACGGCCTGCGCCACAGCTTTGCGAGCGTTGCCAACAGCCGCAGCGTGCCGATGTTCACCATCTCCAAGGCGCTCGGCCACAGCTCGACGAGCATCACGAGCGAGGTCTACACGCACCTTTTCGACGAGACGGTGCAGGATGTGGTAAACGTGGTGGCAAAGGCCATCGGGACGCGCGCTTAGAGAAGCGTCTCAATATCAAAGAGCGAGGCAAGCACCGCCCAGTTCTGAGGAAAGGGACGTGTAAGATTCCAGTACCCCACGCCCTGCAAATGGTATTCGTCCGCGAGGCGGAGCTTGGCCTCGATGCTGCGCGCATCCTCGAACCAGACGGCGTGCTCGCGCCCGCCGCGGTCGGTGTAGTGGTAATAGGGGGCCTGCGCGGCCGCGTCGTATTGAATGGCAATGTCGTGGCGCAGAGCGCGCTCGACCGCCTGCACCGGCGAGAGGGATTCCGCCCGCGTCTTGCCGGATACGAAGGGCAGAGGCCAGTCGTAGCCGTAGAGCGGGATGCCCATGAAGATCTTTTCCGGCGCGACGGCGGTCAGGGCATAGTCCAGCACGGCGCGCACCTGCCCCAGCGGCGCGACCGCCATCGGGGGGCCGTAGGTGTAGCCCCACTCATAGGTCATCAGAAACACCGCGTTGGCTGCCGCGCCGAGGAGCGCGTAGTCGTGCGCCTCGTAGAGCAGCCCCCGCTGCACGGCGCTCGTTTTCGGCGCGAGCGCGACGATGACCGGACAGCCGAGCGGATTGAGCGCTTCGCGCAGCCGCGTGATGAAGGCGGCGTAGGCCTCGCGCTGCTCGGGCAGCACGTATTCAAAATCCACGTCCAGTCCGAAGTAATGCCGGGCCTGTACGGTCTCGAGGATGCTCTGCACCAGAGCGTCCTGCGCGTCCGCGTCCTCCAAGATGAGCGTGGAGCGGGCGTTGTCGAAGCGGCCCTCCTCCGTGAGCGTGGAGAGGTGCATGAGCGCGGCCGTGCGGTACTGTCCGGCGGCGGCGAGCAGCCATTCGTCCGCGAGCGGCAGCAGCGTGCCGTCGGCGTTGATGCCGTAGGTAAAGGGCGTGAGGTAGGTGAGATAGGGCAGCGCGGCGTCGAGCAGGCCGCCGCGGATAAAGGGGTAGCTGTAGGCGTTGACGGCGAGTGTGCGCGTGGGCGTGTCGTCGTAGGCGATGACGAGCGTCTGCCCGGGGTAGAGGGCGCTGCGCCCGCCGAGGGCGGGATTATTCTGATAGAGCGTCCGCACGCTCAGACCGTAGCGCAGGGCGATGGAATAGACGCTCTCGCCGCTCGCGACCGCGTGCAGCTCGCGCGGACGGCGGACGACGAGCGTCTGCCCGACGGCGAGCGGAGCGTCCGGCGCGACGCCATTGACGCCGGCGAGAATGCCCGCCGGCACACCGTACCGCGCGGCGACCGACGAAACGGTCTCGCCTGCGCGCACCACATGAATATCCATAAAAGATCACCTCGCACCAGCCTATGCGCGGCGCGGGCGCGCTATCCGCGGATTTTTCCTTGCAATGCGCCCGCGGTGCGGTATAATAGGAGCAGCAAAAAGGAAGGAGCCGTTTTTATGCCTACGCCGAGAGTTGCCGCCATCCACGATATGTCCGGTTTCGGCCGCTGCTCGCTGACCGTCGCCATCCCTGTGCTCAGCGCGATGGGCGTGCAGTGCTGCCCGCTGCCGACCGCCTATCTCTCCACGCACACCGGCGGCTTCACGGGCTATACCTTTCTGGATATGACCGACGAGCTGCCCAAGACCGCCGCGCACTGGGCGGAGCTCGGCATCCACTTCGACGCCGTTTACACCGGCTTCATGGGCAGCGAGGCGCAGATGGACCTTGCGGCGGACTTTGTACGCACCTTCCGCCGCGACCGCTCGACGATCTTTATCTGCGATCCCGTGATGGGCGACCACGGCAAGATCTACAAGACCTATACGCCCGCGATGTGCGCGGGCATGACGCGGCTGGCGGAGCTGGCGGACGTGATCGTGCCGAACCTGACCGAGGCGGCGGTGCTGCTCGGCGAGGACCATTCCTTCGGCGCCCTGACGCATGACGAGGCAGGCTATCGCTCGGTCGTTGAGCGCCTGAGCCGGAACGGAACGCGCAGCGTGGTGCTCACCGGCGTGATGCTCCGCAAGGGCGAGATCGGCGCGTGCGTCTTTGACCGCGCGAGCGGCGGGACGGAGTTTCTTTTCGACACGTTCATCGGCAAGGAGTTTCACGGCACCGGCGACGTGTTCGCGAGCGTGCTCACCGGCGCGCTCGTCAAGGGCAAAACGCTGCACGAGGCGGTGCGGCTCGCGGAGGCCTTTGTGCGCGAGTGCGCCATTCAGACCATGCCGCAGAACATACCGGCCCGCGAGGGCGTGGACTTCGAGCCGATCCTCTGGAAGCTGCACGAGGGCTTATAAAAGAGAAAACGGAAAGGATGTTTCCCGGGAAACATCCTTTCCGTTTTTTGTGGGTGCGGTCAGCGCGCCTCGAGCGCGGTGACGGCGTCGGCGAGCCAGTCGCCCTTGAATTCCTCGATGCGGCCCTCGTCCGTGAGGGCGGCGAGCTGCGGGTCGATGGGCATTTGGGCGAGCAGCGGGATGCCGTGCTTTTTCGCGGCCTCCGCGCACTTGCCCTCGCCGAAGAGGTAAATTTTTCTGCCGCAGTCGGGACAGACGAGATAGCTCATGTTCTCCACAAGGCCGACGATGGGAACCGCCATCTTCTCCGCCATCTTCACGGCCTTCTCCACTACCATGCCGACAAGCTCCTGCGGGGAGGCGACGACCACGATGCCGGAGAGCGGGATGGACTGAAAGACGCTCAGCGTCACATCGCCGGTGCCTGGCGGCATATCGACGAGGAGGTAGTCGACGTCCCAGAGAACGTCGGTCCAGAACTGGGTGACCACGCCGCCGATGACGGGGCCGCGCCAGATGACGGGATCGGTCTCATCGTCGAGCAAAAGGTTGATGGACATGACCTCAATGCCGGTCGAGCTGACGCAGGGCAGGAGGGCATTTTCCGTGCCGACGGCCTTCTCGTGCATCCCGAACGCCTTCGGGATGGAGGGACCGGTGATGTCGGCGTCCAAAATGCCGACGCGATAGCCCTTGCGGCGCAGGCTGACGGCGAGCTGGCTCGTGACCATCGACTTGCCGACGCCGCCCTTGCCGGACACGACGCCGAACACCTTGCCGATGTGCGCATCGGCGTGGGGCTTTTTCAAAAAGGAATGGGGACTGGTGCGCTCACCGCAGCTTTCGCCGCAGGTCGAGCAGTTGTGGGTGCATTCACTCATGGCGCTGCACGCTCCTTTGCTGTTGGTTTGGGCTTAGTGTATACCGAATGGCGCGGGAAGTCAACCGCGCGGGCGCTCACTTCTTGTCGCGGCGGGGGCTGTAAACACTCCTGAGCTGCTCAAGCTCAGTCTCGTTCTCGCTCAAACGGGCGCGGATGCCGGCGAGCAGATCCTCACGCGCCGCCTTGAGCTGAGGATGCGAGTGGAGCAGGCGGCGCTCGAAGATGTCGGCGCCGTCGCGCAGGGCACGGGCACGCTCGCGCGCCTCCTCGCGGCGCTCGGCTCGACGCTCGGCACTCTCCTCGCGTTTTTCGGCGATGTGATCCCGGATCTCGCTCTGAAGCTCGCGCAGCTTGCCCATCTGGGCGCTGAGCTGAATGGCGCTGCGGACGGAAAGCACGGTATCGGTGAGATAAATGCCGGAGATGAACGAGGCAAGCGGCACGATCACCGCGCTGCCGAGACCGAGGATGTGCGCCCACAGCCACGGGTGAACGACGTGACACAGCAGCACGCAGGCGAGGCCGAAGCAGGTGGAGTTGAGCAGGCACACGCGGCCGTTGATCTGGAACTTATAGTGAGAGTAGTCCCACCAGCGCATGTGGAAGAGCTTTTCCATCACCCAGCTGGTGAAGTATTCCAGCGCGCTCGTGAGCAGCGCACCGAACAGGAAGGTCAAAAACGGGTTGCGGAAGCCGCCGCGCAGGGCGTAGAGCACGAGCAGCGCGCCGTGACCGTAGATGGGGCAGAGAAAGCCGTTGAGGAAGCCGCGCTTTTCGCACAGGCGCCCCTTGGGCACGGAGCAGTAGATCATTTCGCCGCACCAGCCGAGCGTGCTGTAGGCGATGAAGAGCAGGAAAAGGGCGCAGAAGTCCTCAAAGGACTGCGGCAGCGGCAGGGGGGTCAAGGTGGCCATGGGCAATATCTCCTATATAATAATATGCGTCGGTGGGATGGGAAATTATTCGGCGTCGGCGCCGTCGTCGAGCAGCCGCGCGGATTCCTCGGCGGGAAGCACGGAGACGGAGCGGAGCTTGCTGTTGATCTTGCGCGTGCGCACGCCGACGAGCTTATCCAGCTCCGCGCCGGTTTGCTCGATGCGCTTCTGCGCGGCGGCGAGCACGTCCTCAAAGGTGGCGAACTCGGTCTTGACCGCGCCGAGGACGCTCCACACCTCGCTCGAGCGCTTCTGAATGGCGAGCGTGCGGAAGCCCATCTGCAGGCTGTTGAGCAGGGCGGCAAAGGTCGTGGGGCCGGCAATGTTGACCTTGTACTGCCGCTGGAGCACCTCGACCAATCCGAGCCGGACGACCTCGGCGTACAGCCCCTCGAAGGGCAGGAACATGATGCCGAAGTCGGTGGTGTTCGGCGGGTCGATGTATTTATCGCGGATGTCCTTCGCGCAGCCCTTGATGCGCGTTGTGAGCATGGCCTGCGCGGCGGCGATGGCGGCGGGATCGCCGGTGTCGTAGGCGTCCACGAGCTGCGCGTAGACGTCGCCGGGGAACTTGGAGTCCACGGGCAGGTAGACGAAGCTGCCGTCCTCGCCGGGCATCTTGATGGCGTACTCCACGCGGGTGGTCGAGCCCTTCTTGGTGATGACGTTCTCCTCGAACTGGTCGCGCGTGAGAATGTCGTCGATGAGCGCGCCGAGCTGGTACTCGCCGACGATGCCGCGCGTCTTAACATTGGAGAGCACCTTTTTCAGATCGCCCACGCCGTTGGCCAGCGTTTTCATCTCGCCGAGACCGGTGTAGACCTCCTGCAGCCGTTCGTTGACGAGCCGGAAGGATTGGCTGATGCGCTCGTCGAGCGTCTTTTGCAGCTTCTCGTCCACGGTCACGCGCATTTTTTCAAGCTGCTCGCTGTTGTCCTTTTGCAGCGTCTCCAGCCGGCTCTGCACGGCGGCGGTGAAGGCGGTGAACTGCGCCTCGATGCCCTGCATCCGCTTATCCTGCATGGCGAACTGCTTCTCCTGCGCCTCGGCGAGGATGCGGTTCGTTTCAGCGATGGTGGATTTGAGCTGGAGCTGGTTCTTCTCAAGGCTCTCGATCAGCTCGCGCAGGCGGACGTCCTGCCGCTCGGCGGTCTGTGTCTGCGCCAGCGCGAGCGAGTCGGCAAAGGTCTTCATGGTCGTCTGCACGGTGCCGGTCAGCTCGCCGCGCGACGCGCGCAGCTCGCCGGTGAGCTCGGTCTTGAGCGCGGGGAGGTTAGCGTTCCAGCTCTCGCGCAGGAGACGCTCATAGTCGGGCTGGCGCTTTATCAGCCGCAGAAGCAGGATAAGCGACAGGAGCGCGAGCACGAATGCCGCGGCGGAAAGGGCAAGGGTCCATTCATTCATAAGTAAATTCCTCATAATAGTAATGTGGTATAAGAACTGTAAAACGGTGTAAAATAGTATAGCATCTTTTTCTAGGTTTGTCTCCAAAATATTTTTGAGAAAAGCCAAAAAAATGTAAAAAAGGTGTTGACAACTCTCGAGCAACGTGGTAATCTATCACATGTTCCGCGGTTGGAGCGTGTACCTTGTAAATTAAACAACGAAGAACAAAGAAGCA
>ENA-ORTG01000921-ORTG01000921.1-human-gut-metagenome-genome-assembly--contig:-NODE-921-length-29059-cov-9.062543_pt1 | contig 29059 bp, 23 predicted proteins | sample MGYA00241906_ERZ509176 | MGnify/ENA primary metagenome ERZ509176 (study PRJEB26280, sample SAMEA2338811) | human gut metagenome | biome: human gut; feature: human-associated habitat; material: faeces...
TACCCCAAGGGCACTTGCTTCGCGGCGCGCACTGGCTCGCAATGACAGGCTTTTTCGCCACAGGGCCGTTTTGCATATCTCTCAGGACTGCCAGTCCTTTACCTGCCGGCGCAGCCAGTCGCACCAGGCGCCCATGCCCTCGCCGGTCTTGGCGGAGACGGGGAATATCTCCAGCTTGGGATTGCGCCGGTGGGCGTACTCCACCACCTTGTCCATGTCGAAGTCGAAGTAGGGCAGCACGTCGGTCTTGTTGATGAGCAGCGCATCGCAGACGGTGAAGATCAGCGGGTACTTCAGGGGCTTGTCGTGCCCCTCCGGCACCGACAGGATCATGGCGTTCTTCACCGCGCCGGTATCGAACTCCGCCGGACACACCAGATTGCCCACATTTTCCAGCACCACCAGATCCAGGCCGTCCGTGCCGATCTCCCGCAGCCCCTGCTCTGTCATACCGGCGTCCAGATGGCACATGCCGCCGGTGTGCAGCTGGATGGACTTCACGCCCGCTTCCGCTATCCTTCTGGCATCTACGTCCGAGTCGATGTCCGCCTCCATGACGCCCATGCGCAGCTCATCCTTCAGCGCCTCGATGGTGCGCAGCAGCGTGGTGGTCTTGCCACTGCCGGGGGAGGACATCAGGTTCAGCAGGAATGTGCCGCTCTGCTTCAGCTCCTGCCGCAGCCGCGTGGCCTCCCGGTCGTTGTCGGCAAACACGCTCTCCTTGACTTCGATGATCTTGTATGTATCCATGCTATGCGCCCTCTATCTCCTTAATGCTGATCTCGCTGCCCCGCAGCAGCCATGTGTCCTCGCTGCCGCAGCGAGGGCATGTCCGCCCGTGGGCGACGGTGGGGTATTCCCGGCCGCAGCCGCCGCACTGTGTCACGGCGGGCAGCGTTTCGATATGCAGCTGTGCGCCCCGCAGCAGGTCGGACTTCTGCACCGCCCAGTCCCAGCAGCTGACCAGCTCCTTGGGAATGGCGCCGCACACCTCGCCCAGCTCCAGCGTTACGCCCGCCACGCGGGTGAGATCGTTTTCCGCACCCACCCGCTCCACGGTCTTGATGACGTGGAATACGATGCCTAATTCGTGCATATCATTTGGCCTTCTTCGCCCGGCGCTCGGCCTTTTTGATCTTGATGCTCCGCTTGATCATGTAGGGCAGGATGGCCTTCATCTTGTCCTCGCAGGCGTACATGGTGCTGCACTCCGGGTGCTCCCGGTGCAGGTGGATGGCGTCAAAGGCGCACTTTGTGGTGCAGATTCCGCAGCCGATGCACTTATTGGGGTCTACAATGCTGGCTCCGCAGCCCAAGCAGCGGGCTGTCTCCGCCCTGACCTGCTGGGCGGTGAAGGCCACGCGCTCGTCCTGGAAGGTATTGCGCAGCGTCTCGTTGTAGCCCACGCGCTGGCGCGGCGTGTTGTCGTAGCTGTCCACGGCAATCAGGGCGCTTTTCTTGTCCAGCTCGATGAACTGGCGGCGGTCGCGGCCGATGGTCAGGGTGGCGCCCTGCACGAAGCGGTGCAGGCTCACCGCGCCCTGCTTGCCGGCGGCGATGGCGTCAATGGCGAACTTCTGACCGGTAAAGGCGTCGCCGCCCACGAAGATGTCCGCCTCCGCCGTCTGATAGGTGACGGGGTCGGCCTTGGCAGTGCCGTTGGGGTCAAACTCCACGGCGGTGCCGGACAGCAGCTCCCGCCACTCCGCCTTCTGGCCGATGCAGAACAGCACCGTGGTGCAGGGAGCCACCTGTACCGTGTTCTCGTCGTATACCGGGGCAAAGCGGCCGTTCTCATCCCTGACCTTCAGGCACTTGACGAAGGACACGCCGGCGGCCTTGCCGCCCTCGATGCTGACCTCCCTGGGACCCCAGCCGGCGTAGACGGCGACGCCGTCCCGCTCGCACTCGCTGCGATCCTCCTCGCCCATGGGCATCTCGTCATAGCCCTCCAGACAGTACAGGCTCACCTTCTCCGCGCCGCAGCGCACCGCCGTGCGCGACACGTCCGCGGCGATGTTGCCGCCGCCGATGACCACCACGCGGCCGGAGAGGGACTTCTTGTCCCGCAGGTTCACGTCCCGCATGAAGTCCACGCCGGAGATCACGTTCTCCGCGTCGCCGCCGGGGACGGGCAGTCTGCCGCCGCTTTGCAGGCCAACGGCCACATAGAAGCCCTTGTAGCCCTCCTGACGGAGCTGGGCGATGGTCACGTCCTTGCCTACCTCCACGCCGCAGCGGAACTCCACGCCCAGCTGCCGCAGCACGTCGATTTCCGCCTCCACCACGTCCTTTTCCAGACGGAAGGAGGGAATGGCGTTCATCAGCATGCCTCCGGGGCGGGCTTCCTTTTCGAACACGGTGGGGCAATAGCCCTTCTCCGCCAGATAGTAGGCGCAGCTCATGCCCGCGGGGCCTGCGCCGATGACGGCGATCTTCTCGGCGAACTCGCCGTCCACCTTGGGGATGACCTTCTCCGGCACGAACCGCGTCTCCGCGTCCAGATCCTGCTGGGCGATGAAGCGCTTCACCTCGTCGATGGCCACGGCCTGATCCACGGTGCCGCGGGTGCAGGCGTCCTCGCACCGGCGGTTGCAGATGCGGCCGCACACGGCGGGGAACGGATTCTCCCGCTTGATGAGCTGCAGCGCCTCCCGGTATTTGCCCTGCGCCGCCAGCTTCAGGTAGCCCTGCACGGCGATGTGGGCGGGACAGGCGGTCTTGCAGGGGGCGGTGCCGGTGTCGTAGCAGTTGATGCGGTTCTTATCCCGGTAGTCGATGCTCCACTTTTCGGGACCCCACTTCACCTCGTCGGGCAGCTCCTGCCGGGGATACTGGATGAAGCCGTCCTTGGTGCACAGCTTCTGCCCCAGCTTTACCGCACCGGCGGGACAGTTCTCCACGCAGCGGCCGCAGGCCACGCATTTCTCCGTCTCCACGGCGGCCACGTAGGCGCTGCGGGACATGTTGGGGGTGTTGAACAGCTGGCTGGTGCGCAGGGCGTTGCACACGTTCACATTGCAGTTGCAGATGCCGAAGATCTTCTGCTCGCCGTCGATGTTGGTGATCTGGTGGACGAAGCCGTTGTCCTCGGCCTTTTTGAATATCTCCATGGCCTCGTCATAGGTGATGTATTCGCCCCGCTGGGTCTGCACCACATAATCGGCCATGTCGCCCACGGCGATGCACCAGTTCTCCACATCATCGCCGCAGCCCTCGCCCAGCTTGTCGCGGCTGGCGCGGCAGGAGCACATGCTCTTGGCGTATTTGCCCTCGTACTTGTGCAGCCAGTAGGAGATCTTTTCCAGCCCGATGGCCTCCTGCTCCGTCTCGATGGCCTTCTCCACCGGGATGACGTGCATGCCGATGCCGGCGCCTCCGGGAGGCACCATGGGGGTGATCTTCTCCAGCGGCAGCATGGTCATGCGCTCAAAGAACGCCGCCACCTCCGGGTGCTCGTTGATCTGGCTTCTGCGCATGTTCAGGAACTCGGCGCTGCCGGGCACGAACAGAGGCAGGATATAGCGCTTCTCGTGGGCGGGGTTTTTGCCGTCCAGATTTTCCCAGTTGTACTCGATGATGCCCAGCCAGGACATGTCGTCCAGCAGCTTTTGCAGCGGCTGGCGCTCCATCTTCGTCAGCTTCATCAGCTGCTCGATGGTCTTGGGCTTGCGGACGCCCATTTTCAGCGCCACGTCCACCATCTCGTCGGTCATCACGCCGTCCAGACCCCAGTACTCCGGGTCGTCCACGGTGGTCTTCAGGCCGATGCGGTTGGTGATCATGCTGCCCAGCTTCAGCAGGTTCTCCCGGGGTGGCCGGTCGGGACAGGGGATATGGAAGGATAGCTTGCTCTCGTCCAGAGGGAAATTGGTAGGCTTGCTGCCGTTGATGTCGCGCATAGTCTCTCTCCTCCGTTTTCTCTGCTCCGACCAGCGGCGCGTATGGCGGCAGGCGGGAGCAATGTTGAATTTAAACTTGATTTATACCTTTCGACCGGCGTTCGGCTTATTTCTCGTTGACCCGCAGCTCCAGCACGTCCGGGCGGGCGTAATGTCCCACACAGTCCAGCTCCATGCGGCTGGCGGGCACCTTCTGCATGTCCAGATCGGCGTAGATGATGGCCTCCTTGTCCCACACGGTGACGGAGGCCTCGTGGCCGAAGGGATCGATGACGCAGCTTCCGCCCCGGCAGGCGATATCCGGCAGGGCGGCGATCTCCGCCGTGCTGCTGACCGTCTGGGGATAGTCCTCCCGGCGGAAGATCAGGTCGGCGTTGATGAAGTAGCAGTGTCCCTCGATGGCGATGTGGCGGATGGTGTCCTGCCACTCCGGGTTGTCGTTGGTATTGGGGGAGATGTACAGGGAGATACCCTTCTGATACAGCGCCACCCGCGCCAGCGGCATATAGCTCTCCCAGCAGATCAGGTTCCCCATGGGACCCCAGGGCGTGTCCATCACCGGGAAGTAGTCCCGCTCCGCGTCGCCCCACACCACCCGCTCGCTGCCGGTGGGCTTCAGCTTCCGGTGGTTCATGGCCGTGCCGTCCGGCGCGATCATCATGTTGGAGTTGTACAGCGTGCCGGTGACGGCGTCCCGCTCGGAGTAGCCCATGCTGAGGTACACGCCCCGCTCCTTCGCCCGGCGGATGAGCCTGCGCATCTCCGTGCCGTCGGCCAGCAGGGAGTTGTCGTAGTACATTTTCCAGTCCTCGCGGCCGGTGGCCTTGCGGCTGCCCACGGTGAAGCCAAAGGTCATGCCGAAGGGATAGCCGGGGATGAACAGCTCGGGAAAGACGATCAGCTCCGCACCGTTGTCGGCGCACTCGTCAATGAGCCGCAGCGCCTTTTCCAGACATTTGCTCTTGTCGAACATCACGGGCGTGGCCTGTACCACCGCCACGCGGCAGGTGCTTTTTAATTCTCGCATGACGTGACCTCCTTGTGGAATGTGGTTTGATTATACCAGATGGTACCGCCGATTGACAAGGATAAATCGGCGGTTGTGTTATGGAGAAAAACGGCGTATAATACGCTTGATATACTGTGGACAAGGAGATACCTGCATGAAACTCATGGTGCTCGACGGCAACAGCCTTGTGAACCGCGCCTTTTACGGCGTGGGGAAAAACCAGCTTCTGACCACGCGGCAGGGGCTGCACACCAATGCCATTTACGGCTTTGTCACCATGCTGCAGAAGCTGCTGGACGACGAAAAGCCCAACGCGGTATGCGTGACCTTCGACCGGCGGGAGCCTACGTTCCGACACAAGGCCGACGCCGCGTACAAGGCCACCCGCAAGGGCATGCCCGACGAGTTGGCGGAGCAGATGCTGCCGCTCAAGCAGGTGCTGGCCGCCATGTCCATTCCCTGCTATGAGCTGGCGGGCTACGAGGCCGACGACCTGCTCGGCACTATCAGCCGCCGGTGCGAGGCGGATGGCTGGGACTGCGTGATCGCCACCGGCGACCGGGACAGCCTGCAGCTGATCACCGACCGCACCCGCGTGCTCCTGCTGCCCGGCGGACGGAATGACGGCGCGCGGAATATGACGCAGAAAACGTTCCGGGCGGAGTACGGCTTCGACCCCATTCACATGATCGACCTGAAGGCGCTGGCAGGGGACAGCAGCGACAACATCTCCGGCGTGCCCGGTATCGGAGAAAAGACCGCCATGACGCTGGTGCAGACCTATGGCGGCATTGACGACATCTATGCGGAGCTGGACAGCCTGCCGGTGAAGCCGGCGGTGCTGCGCAGACTGAAGGAGGGCGAGGCGGCGGCGCGGCACAGCCATTGGCTGGCCACCATCGTCACGGACGCGCCGCTGGACTTCGTGCCGGAGGCCAACCTGCGCCAGCCCTTCCGCCCGGAGCTGTACGAGCTGTTTCTGCGGCTGGAATTCCAGAAGCTCATCGACAAGTACCATCTGGCGCCGGAGCGTGAGCCGGAGGAGCTGCCCGACCACACCGCCGCGGCGGAGATACTGGAGACGCCGGAGCAGGCGGAGGAGTATCTGACCCTGTGGCGCGGGGCGGAGTATGTGACGGTATACGGCACGCCCGATCTGCGGGCGCTGGCGGTGGAGTGCGCCGACGGCGCAGACAGCAGCCGGACGGCGGAGCTGTATGCAAACCGCTATACCGGCAACTGGCACCGGCTGCTGGCGGCGCTGTTTTCCGATGACATCCGCAAGGTGGGGCACGACGTCAAGGACATGATGCGCGCCCTGCTGGAGCGGGAGCTGCCCGCCGGGGGCTTTGTGTTTGATACGGCGCTGGCGGCCTATCTGGTGGACGCCACCGCCGGGAAGTACGACCTGCCCCGGCTGTTCGTGTCCTATTACAACGAGGAGCTGCCCAAGCCCGCCCACTTGCAGCCGGATGCCTTTTCTCCGCTGGCGGGGGACGTGGTCCCGGCGCAGACGGCGCTGCTGAGCTACACCTCCGCCGTGTCCGCCCTGTACGAGACGCTGCTGCCGCAGCTGCGGGACATGCAGCTGGAGGAGCTGTACTATCAGGTGGAGCTGCCCCTGTGCCGGGTGCTGGCGGATATGGAGATCGCCGGCTTCCCGGTGGACAGAAAGGAGCTGGCGGCCTTCGGCACGGTTTTGCAGGAGGCCACCGACCGGACGGAGCAGGCCATCTATCAGGCGGCGGGGGAGAAGTTCAACATCAATTCGCCCCGGCAGCTGGGGCGGGTGCTCTTTGAAAAGCTGCAGCTGCCCCACGGGAAAAAGACGAAAACCGGGTGGTCCACCAACGCGGACGTGCTGGAAAAGCTGCGGTACGACAGCCCCATCGTGGAGGACGTGCTGCAATACCGGCAGTATACCAAGCTGAAGTCCACCTATGTGGACGGGCTGATGAAGGTCATCGACCCGGACGGGCGGGTGCGCACCAGCTTCCAGATGACCGCCACCGCCACGGGACGGCTCAGCTCCACCGAGCCGAATTTGCAGAATATCCCCACCCGCACGGAGCTGGGCAGCCAGCTGCGGCGCATGTTCACGGCGGGGGAGGGCTGCGTGCTGGTGGACGCCGACTATTCCCAGATCGAGCTGCGCCTGCTGGCGCATATCTCCGGCGATGAGGCCATGCGGGAGTCGTTCCTGTCCGGGACGGACTTCCACACCGCCACCGCCGCCAGGGTGTTCCATGTGGCGGAGGACGAGGTGACGCCGGAGCTGCGCCGCCGCGCCAAGGCGGTGAACTTCGGCGTGGTGTACGGCATTTCCGCCTTCTCGCTGTCGCAGGATATCGGCGTGTCCGTGGCGGAGGCCAGGGAGTATATGGAGCGCTATTTTGAAACGTACAGCACCCTGCGGCAGTACATGACCGACGTGGTGGTGCAGGCGGAGCAGGACGGCTATGTGCAGACCATGATGCACCGCCGCCGCGCCCTGCCGGAGCTGAAAAGCAGCAACCACAACCTGCGGGAGTTCGGCAAGCGCGTGGCGCTGAATATGCCGGTGCAGGGCACCGCCGCCGACATCATGAAGCTGGCCATGGTGCGCGTCCACGATCGGCTGCGCCGGGAGGGACTGCGGGGACGGCTGCTGATGCAGGTACACGACGAGCTGATCGTGGAGTGCCCGGAGGAGGAGCGGGAGCAGGTGGAGCGTGTCCTCACCGAGGAGATGGAGCACGCCGCCGAGCTGTCCGTGCCCCTGACAACGGACGTCCACTGGGGCAGAAACTGGCTGGAAGCGAAGGGATGAGAATATGAAAAAAGTACGCATCGTACCTATGGCTGCCGAGCATCTTAACGAAGTGGCGGCGCTGGAGCTGGCCTGCTTCTCCCGCCCGTGGTCGCGGCAGATGCTGGCCGAGGAGCTGGACAACCAGTGCGCCGCCTTTCTGGTGGCGCTGGAGCCGGAGACGGACAAGGTCATCGGCTATGCCGGGCTGCTGGTGGCGGCTGACGAGGGGTATATCACCAATGTGGCGGTGGATCCCTCCCGCCGCAGACAGGGCGTGGCGGCGCAGCTTTTGCAGGTGTTTGACAATTTCGCCAAGGGCAACCGTCTGGCGTTCCTGACGCTGGAGGTACGGCCGTCCAACGCGGCGGCCATAGCCCTGTACCGGGGCTTCGGCTTCCGGGAGGTGGGACGGCGGCGCAACTACTACGATCTGCCCAAGGAGGACGCCCTGATCCTGACAAAATACTACACAGAGGAGGCGCAGGCGTGAACATACTGGCTTTTGAATCCTCCTGCGACGAAACGGCTGTGGCGGTGGTACGGGACGGACGGCAGGTGCTGTCCGACGCCATACTGTCTCAAGCGGACATGCACGCCCTATACGGCGGCGTGGTGCCGGAGATCGCCTCCCGCAAGCATGTGCAGGCCATCACTGCCCTGACGGACAAGGCACTCTCCGACGCGGGGCTGACGAAGCAGGACATCGACGCTGTGGCTGTGACTTACGCGCCGGGGCTGATCGGCGCGGTGCTGGTGGGCGTCAGCTTTGCCAAGTCCGCCGCCTATGCGCTGGGCGTGCCGCTGATCCCCGTCCACCATGTGCGGGGTCATATCGCCGCCAACTATCTGGCCTTCCCGGAGCTGGAGCCGCCCTTCACGGCGCTGGCTATCTCCGGGGGCAATACGCTGATCGTGGACGTGGCCGACTACACGGACATGACCGTGCTGGGCGCCACCCGCGACGACGCCGCAGGGGAGTGCTTCGACAAGGCGGCGCGGGTGCTGGGGCTGCCCTATCCCGGCGGCAAGCCCATGGACGAGCTGGCGCAGCAGTCGCAGGGCGGCAAATACGTCCTGCCCAGCGCCCATGTGTCCGGCGCGGAGCTGGATATGAGCTTTTCCGGGCTGAAAACCGCCGTGGTGAATCTGGCGCACAACGCCCAGCAGAAGGGCGAGCCGCTGGACGCGCCGGCGCTGGCGCGGGATTTTGCCCGGGCGGTGTCCGGCGAGCTGGTGCCCCGCGCCATGCGCGCTCTGGAGCTGACGGGGCGCACCGTACTGGTGGCCGCCGGCGGCGTGGCGGCCAATTCCGTGATCCGCGCCGATCTGCGTGCCGCCTGCGGCAAGGCGGGGGTGAAGCTGTATCTGCCGCCGCTGAAATGGTGCGGCGACAACGGCGCTATGATCGGCGCGCAGGGATACTATGAGTATCTGGCCGGGCACACCGCCGGTACGACGCTGAACGCCTACGCCACCATGGATCTGGGCGACCCGGTGTATTGAGCGCGGGCGTGTTCGCCGCTGAAGGACAACCGACAGGAGAATTGTTGCATAATTTCATTGTGCAGAATGACATGCGCTCCCGCGGAGCGCCTGCGCAGAATAGCGCAAATAGCAAGAAAAAGTACAAAAAAGAAATTTGCCGCATTTTGCGGCAAATTTTTTTGTTTAGGCGAGGAAAAGTTGCATAAAAAAATTTTCAAAACGAAAAACGCCGTATATATGAAGCGAAAAAATACATACAGAATGTATGGTACCTTTCGGCACCACTGGGGAAAACCAGGAAAAAGCACAAAAAAATCGGAACTTTTTGCGCAAAAAAGTTTCGGGCGAAATGACGAACGAATTCCAACACTTTTTCAGCTCATGCCAAAAAAAGTGTGAAAATTTGACGGGAAGTGCTTCTTTTTTTATAATACTCGCGGAACAAAAAGCAAGATCCCCGCACAGGGAAGCGGGGAGGAAAGAGGAAAACAATGGAAAAATATCTTGTCCTGGCGACCTTTGTAGGGTCTGTCATCGCGCTGCTGTTCGCGTTCTTTACGGGTAAGCGGGTACTGAGCTTCGACGAGGGCACACCTCTGATGAGCAAGATCTCCCGCTCCATCCGCGAGGGCGCGAACGCTTATTTGCGGCGGCAGTACACGGTGGTGGGCATTTTCTTCGCCTGCATGATCGTGGTGCTGTGCGTCATGGCGGCCTGCGGCCTGCTGACATGGTTCGTGCCCTTCGCGTTCCTGACCGGCGGATTCTTCTCCGGACTGTCCGGCTTCGTGGGCATGCGCATCGCCACCAAAGCCAACTGCCGCACGGCCAACGCCTGCCGCGAGGGTCTGAACCGCGGCCTGCGGGTGGCCTTCTCCGCCGGCAGCGTCATGGGCTTCACAGTGGTGGGTCTGGGTCTGCTGGACATCAGCGTGTGGTTCATGCTGCTGCGCTTCGTGTTCAAGCTGGAGGCCGCTGACATCACCAGCGCCATGCTGACCTTCGGCATGGGCGCCAGCTCCATGGCGCTGTTCGCCCGCGTGGGCGGCGGCATCTTCACCAAGGCGGCCGACGTGGGCGCCGATCTGGTGGGTAAGGTGGAAGCGGGCATCCCGGAGGACGACCCCCGGAACCCCGCCGTTATTGCGGACAACGTGGGCGACAACGTGGGCGACGTGGCCGGTATGGGCGCCGACCTGTACGAGTCCTACGTCGGCTCCATCATCTCCGCCTCCGCCCTGGGCGTGGCCGCATTCAGCGATCAGGCGTTCAAGGCCATGGCCATTCCCATGGTCATGGCGGCGGTGGGTATCATCTGCTCCATCATCGGCTCCTTCTTCGTCAAGACGGAGGAGAACGCCGACCAGCGCACGCTGCTGAAGGCGCTGTCCCGGGGCACCAACCTGTCCGCGATCCTGATCGCCATCATCTCCTTCTTCCTGGTGTGGAAGCTGCTGGGCATCGAGCACTGGGGACTGTATGTGGCCATTCTGTCCGGCCTGGTGGCCGGCGTGCTCATCGGCAAGGCCACGGAGTACTATACCTCTGACACCTACAAGCCCACCCAGGAGCTGAGCAGCAAGAGCCAGACCGGCTCCGCTACCATCATCATCGGCGGTCTGGGTCTGGGTATGCTGTCCACGGCGGTGCCCATCATCATCGTGGCGGTGTGCATTCTGCTGGCGTTCTTCCTGTCCGGCGGCGCAGCCAGCACGGGCATGGGTCTGTACGGCATCGCACTGGCGGCGGTGGGCATGCTGTCCACGCTGGGCATCACCCTGGCCACCGACGCTTACGGTCCCGTGGCCGACAACGCCGGCGGCATCGCGGAGATGGCCGGTCTGGAGCCGGAGGTGCGCAAGCGCACAGACGCGCTGGACTCTCTGGGCAATACCACCGCGGCCACCGGCAAGGGCTTTGCCATCGGCTCCGCCGCGCTGACGGCGCTGGCGCTGATGGCCTCCTACATCGAGAAGGTCAAGGAGGTAGGCGCGGACGTGACGTTCGAGGACTTCTCCCTGATGAATCCCGTGGTGCTGGTGGGTCTGTTCATCGGCGCGTGCCTGCCCTTCGTGTTCGCGGCGCTGACCATGAACTCCGTGGGCCGCGCGGCACAGAGCGTGGTACTGGAGGTGCGCCGCCAGTTCCGGGAGATCACCGGACTGATGGAGGGCAAGGCCGATCCCGATTACGCCCGCTGCGTGGATCTGTGCACCAAGGCCAGCCTGAAGGAGATGGTGCTGCCCACGGTCATCGCCGTGGTAACGCCCATCGTGGTGGGTATGATCCTGGGCTTCAAGGGCGTGGTCGGCCTGCTGGCCGGCGCCACCGTCACCGGCTTCCTGATGGCCATCTACATGGCCAACGCCGGCGGTGCGTGGGATAACGCCAAGAAGTACATCGAGGCGGGCAACTTCGGCGGCAAGGGCAGCGACTGCCACAAGGCCGGCGTGGTGGGCGACACCGTGGGCGATCCCTTCAAGGATACGGCGGGTCCCGCTATCAACATCCTCATCAAGCTGCTGAGCATGGTGTCCATCGTGTTTGCGGGTCTGATCGTGAATTACGCGCTGCTGTAAGCGCGGTATACTGTACAGCAAAACGTCGGTCGAAAGACCGGCGTTTTGGCGTGCAGGGGGGAAACCCACCCGTAGGGGACGTCGTCCCGATGCCTCGCCAGCGCGGCTTATGTCCTGCTTTGTAGGGGCGGACAACTCTGCCCGCCCGCTCCTGTCATTCCGAGCCAGTGACCGACGTCACTGGCGTGGGAATCTGTCTCCAACAAAGAAAAACGGATTGCCGCGTCGCTTCGTTCCTCGCAATGACAGCGCGGCGCTGCCGCGCTGATGGGGCGTCGAGGACGTCGCCCCCTACATCCGCTTATCGGAAATATCCTACGGCATGTACGGTGCTGCGCTTTGTGAGGGGCATCGTCCGTCTCTACACTCTTTACGGGGAGAAACAAATGGTATATGATAGAAAAAAGCGCGAAGGGAGGTGGAGTCATGGCGGAGACAAAGCGGTGTATACAGTGCGGCGCGGTGCTGCCGGAGGACGCCGCCTTCTGCCCCCACTGCACCGCCACGCAGGTGGCGCGGCAGGTGCAGGCCGTCCCCCGGCGGCGGAGCTGGCGGAAAATGGCGCTGCTGGGCGTGGGCGCGCTGGCGGCGCTGGCCGTGGGCGGCTGGGCGCTGTGGGGACGGGGAAAGCCAGCCACGCAGGAGAGGTTGCTGCCCACGGTGACGGCAGCCAATGCCTATGACCGGCAGTGCCAGACCTATTATGAGGGCGCAGACGGGGCGCTGTACTGGGTGTTTGCCGCCTTCAGTCCGGCGGGCAGCGACGGGGAGAATTGCCCGAACGGATACCGCAGCCAGCTGATCGCCGCCGGTGAGGAGAGCTGGGGGCCGCTGACGCTGTACGCCTACGACGCGGTGACGGGCAAAAACGCGCGGGAGGCCTTTGCCCCGCTGGTGGAGGACTGGCAGGTGACGGCATCGGCGCAGGAGGGCGACGCCTGCCGCATCGTGATGGAGGACGCCGATTACAGCGCCGGCGGCGCCATGTACGCCCGGGAGCATATCGCCACCAGCCTGTGCGGACGCAATGAGATCACCTGGACGCTGCACATGCGCAATGGCGACACCGTCACGCTGACGCAGGTGGAGGAGTACGGGGAACGACCGGAGGTGGACTACCGCCGGGAGAACGAGGACATGACCACCCCGGCGGCGCTGCAGGCGCTGCTGGATCGGGCGGCGGAGGAGACGGAGCCGGAGGATGTGGTGACGGTGTATCTGCCCGCCGCGACCTACGACCAGCCGCTGCATGTGCGCCGGGATATGAACCTGATCGGGGACGGCACCGTTATAGCCGGCGGGCTGGTGGTGGAGCCGCTGGCCTATGGGGACGACAAAGAGGTCTGCGTCAACGTGAGGGACGTGACATTCGCCGGTGACGGCGGCGTGGGCTTGCAGGTCATGGGCCCTACATGGGTGCAGGGCTGCCGCTTTACCGGCTGGGACGTGGCGGCGCAGGCGCTGGACGGCGGGTGGATCTGCTCGCAGGAGAACACCTACGACAGCAACGGCGTGGCGCTGGAGCTGGACAGCGGCTCGGCCATGCTGTGCGGCAGCAACATGAACAACAGCCGGTTCCTGCGGAACGGCGTGGCCATCCGCGTGAAGCGGCTGCCGGTGGAGTGGATGACGCTGGAGCTGCACGATTGCAGCTTTTACGGCAACACCGTGGATCTGGACGACCCGCAGGGACTGGTCGTCCGGAGGTAGGAGAAAAACACCGCGGCTTCCTGCTGCCCGGCGTACAGGAAACGGTGCTGCACTTTTGCCGTATATTACGGGTCACAGGGGAAAAAGCGGGATCGAGGGCACAGCATGACGAAAAGAAACAGAATACGCCGGTCGTTGGGATGGAAAGCCGCCGCCAATGTGGTACTGATCGCCGTGATCAGCGGCGCGACGGCGGTATGCATCAGCTACCGCGCATATCGGCAAAATCTGGAAGATCAGATGATGCAGACTGCGGAAAATCTGTCCCGCGCGGCTGCGGCGCAGGTGACGGCAGAGAGCAAAGCGGGCGACGCTGGCCTTCGCAGATTATCTGCGGATGAATATGAGCACGCTGAACACGCGGGAGCTGGTGCCATTCAGCCGCGAGCTGGATCACATCAAAACGTATCTGTTTTTGGAGCAGCTGCGCTTTGGCGCGGAGCTGCAGGTGGTGATGGATATCGGCACAACAGACTTCATGCTGCCGGCGCTGACGGTGCAGCCGCTGGAGGATCGATGGAAGTGCTGAAGATCGTCGCGTATAGGGACAGCTATCACATTCCGACTTGGGTTTCGGTGGCAAAGAGATTAAGTAGTAGCGATTATTTCTACCCAGATGGCAGCCCTTTCTGCCATTCGTCCAGAAGTAGCAGTAATGGCAATCGCTCGGCTTGTCTGTGACATAAACAGGCTTGCTCAAATAAAACACCTCCTCTTGTATTTGCCCATGGCTTTGGGCATAAAAAAAGAGCGCCTATCCATCCCCAATGCGGGACAAATAGACGCTCTATGTACATAACGATATTTAATTTTATCTGCTATAACTGCATGGTACTCAAAACATCCGCCTTTTTTGATTGGCAGGTTTTTTAGCACGATTTTTAGTCTGATTAGAAGGAGAGGCATTTTCATTAGCAAGAACGCCCTTTTTCTGCTAAAAATTAGCTGGCGATTTTGTCTTATAACGCAGTTCGATTGTAAGCGCACAATAATCACCCGACCCGAACAAAGTTACGGCAGAGTCCTGTTCGCGGGACTCTGCCGTTTGTTCTCATGGGCACATGGGCACGGGCGTGAAAGCTTGCTTTTGCAAGAAGAGATTACCAACGACCACGCGTTTCTTGTGTCTTTCCTGTTCACAATCAAAGCTGCTTCTGCCGCAGCAGAATGGTGGTACACACCCTATCCGTGATAATTCCGCGATCCCGCCGGGGATAGTATTGCAGCAGCGGCTCTAGCCCTGCAAACATTTCCTCTTTTGACAGCTTGGGCAAATATAGCTGCTTCCCGTACAGTGCCCGGACTGCTCCTGCCTGCCGGTTAAATGTCGTGCCGAAGGGACGGGCGCGCTGTGCCGCGATCAGGGCCTTCGGTTCAATATCTACCGGGGCTGTCCGCATATTGGAAAGCAAGCCCGCACCGTTATCAAAGATAGGGCAATAGTCATATTTACCGCCACTTTCCAAGACCGCGATATTGTTCAAATGACGGTCATCGTTCAGAAACAGCGCATCGATCTCGAACAGCAGCGTCAGATATTGCGGGAACAACTCCAAGCCCGTCAACTCTGCCGTAGCCCCGGCTAAATAGGCAATGCGTTTCTTGTCGCTGGATTGCCTTGCCAAAAGATTTCGAAGGGACACCTCGCTCTCACGCTTGTAGAGATGGCTCAGTGTGATGATGGATTGTCCCGGCAGCAGGAAGTTTTCGCTGCTGCATCCCGTCCGTTCGACACTATGTGCCGTTATCCGTTCCATCTGGTAGCGGGTAAAGCGAAACGGGTAGTCCTTCTCACAGTTACTGAGCTCCAGCAGCTGGGAGATCAGCGTCTCCGCCAAAGCCTCATACCCAAACTGATCCAGCTTGTACCAGCGGTTGCCATCTACCCACTTCTCCTGATTACCCTTTGAAGATGTTTCGGCGATCCTCTCGTTTGTCACAAAATGTATGCTCATTCTGTCACCTCGATCCACTGCTGATCCTCCGCCATGCGGCCCTGTGTGCGTTTGACGATCTCCCATGGCTCGTACTCATCCAATCCCAGGGCGTCCAGATATTCTCGAATGCCTTCCCGCTGCCGGGGGACGCACCGTTCCTCCAGAAAGGCCATCAAATCTTCCCATGTAGGCAATCGGTTTTTCCCGAAAGCGGTTTTCACCAGCTGCCTTGTATGGTTTTCTACGCAAAGAGTATGATCTGTCAGATCCGCTATGATCGTAGTGCACAGAGTCTTGCCATTCCAGAATCTCAGTTCTTTTAGGCGATGGGATTCCGCTTTCTTTTCGATGATGAATTCCTCCATAGTGACGACTTTTGTGATTACGATTCTGTTTTGGTCAAAGGTCAACTCCACCTCTCGCTCCTCGTCGGTAATGCCCATGGCTCGAAGCCAGCGCGATGGGAGCGTGACCTTATGCGTTTTTGCACCGGCACCTGCCGTTCCCCCAGCTGTGCTGCTGTTGATCCGCGCCAATCGTCTTTCCATGTTATCACCTCTTTGCACTTTGAAATATATCATATTCGGTACGAATAGTCAATATTTTTTCTTACGATGTTTCGCCATCTCTTGATGCAAACCGCCGAAATACAGCACAACGAACCGTGATGGATACCGAGAATACAAGAGCGCTCCGAAGATATGTGCCAACTGCCCGACCAGAGAACTGTGTACCCATTCCAAGGACTGCGTAAAGACCGTGCAGCGGCATATCTGGAAGGGCTGCGAGGAAAAGGCAGGTGATGCCAGATATACACCCGCTTACGCGCAGCTCTACATGCGCCGGAAAGAAACCATTGAGTGGATCTTTGCGGATGCGAAAGAGAAACACGCTATGCGTTATACACGGTACAGAGGCTTGGCCCAGGTGACAAACGAGGTGAAGCTCAAGTTCGCTGCCATGAACTTAAAAAATTGGCCACATGGAAGTGGAATGACCACTTCCGCCTCTTGCTTTTCCGCTTTTCCTTCTCTGAATATGCCAGAAACCCGGTTGCTGCATAATGCGCAACCGGGTTTCTCAACAAGCTGCCCGCAAAGTAGAAAATAGCAGTATTTTATTTTGTGATTTTGGCCGCTGCAGCAGGTGATTGAACGCGAAAGGGGATCTTGACACACCATCCTCCCACGGATACGTATAATCGGCCAGGTTCTTTGACGGACTAAGGCAAGCTGTGGCTCACCCCTTTGTCTATCTATACAAAAGATCAACTCTCCAAGTATACCTACAGGAAAGGCGTTGAGCCATTTTTGTTTATACGCCGGGCAACAGCTGCAGCCGCCGCGCCACCAGCAGTAACGCCGCACCCACACAGGCGGCATCTGCACCCGCGCTGCTGAGACTCACATAGGGGTGACTGCTGAAGGGGATCATGGCCTCTACCATGTCGATGAAGTGTTGAAAATCGTTTCCCAGGTAGAGGGCAATGTCCCCTCCGATAACCACCGGCACATCAAGTGCCACGCAGATGTTGCTGACTGCCTGCGCCAGATAGCGCAGATAGGTTTCCCACACCTGCTGCAGATGAGGCTCCTCTCTCTTGCGGCGGAAAAACGCTGCCAAGTCGCCGCCCGTCAGGTCAGCCAGTACACGGGTGGAGCAATAGGCCTCGAAGCAGCCCTCCTTGCCGCAGGAACATCGGCGGCCGCCCGGCACCAGCGTCATATGGCCGAACTCGCCACTGCGTCGGTTGATGCCATAGGACAAGGCGTGATCCACGATGACCGCACCGCCTACGCCCTTATTGATAGACAGGTAGATGCCGTCCGCTTGGTCGCGGCTCTGGAGCCACGACTCGGCAAAGCCTGCGGCGTTGGCCTCGTTTTCGATGATTACGGGCAGAACGAAAATGTCCTCCACTGCCCGATAGTCAAAGTAGCGCAGATCCAGAGTAGGTGCAAAATCCACCTGATGCAAATCCCACCGCACCACGCCAGGTATGGCCACACCCACGCCTAGGATATTGGCAGGCGTCAGGTTCCTCTGCTTCATGATGCTGTACAGCAGGCTGCGAGCCTCGATCCAGTAGGACTGCTCCTTGCGGAAGGGCAGATCGTGGTAGGCATGGAATAGTGGCGTACCCGCCAGATCTATAAGCACGATGCGCAGGTGGTGATCGGTGACCTCCAGCCCGAATACATACTGGCTATCGTAGCGGAAGTGGGCGATCTCCGGGATGCGCCCGCCGGTGGATGCACCGCTCTGCAGCGTCAGAAGACCCTCTTCCCTCAACTGGGAAACCAGCAGGTTCACCGTAGGAATGCTGAGTCCCAGTTCGCGGGAGATGGCCTGTTTGGACAGCGCCCCCCGCTGGTACAGCAGATAAGCCACCCGCCTGCGGTTTTCTGCCCGTACCGATGTGTTGTTGACCCCTTCTCCACTCCGCACCATATCTAAGTACCACCGAAACTCTTTATAATTGTATTTAATAAACCTATCCTCGTGTCTCTGGACGTCCTAGGAACGGCAAACCTTGCCTGTTATTCTATTATACCACGCGCGCCGGAAAGGGCAAGTGGCAATTGTGTTATTTCGTTCCGTTAAAATGCATAAATAGCACCTTTTCTTTCTGTTTAGTCTGCTGAAATATCTTGCGCAGGCTCGCAATATCATGAAAACCTCTTGCCAAGAGAAGGGGAAGGTATTATAATGACGTCAGTTTTTAAACAACATTTAAAAAGTAATTTCATTCACAGAAGGGCACATGCACATGACACGCTCCCATCCTGACAAAAACTTCATTCTCGGCATTGACGTTGGCACCTCCGGCTGCAAAGTCCTCCTTGCGGACAAGGCGGGCACCGTCCGCGCCTCTGCCGTGGAGCCATATCCTCTGACGCAGCCCCGCCCCGGCTGGACGGAGCAGGATCCGCGGTTGTGGTGGAATGCCTGCTGCGCCGCCTGCCGTCGGGTGATGAATGCAGGCGTGTGCGACGGATCAGACATCGCGGCCGTGGGACTGACGGGACAGATGCATTCCTTGGTGGCACTGGACGAGAGGATGGATCCCATACGACCGGCCATCCTGTGGAACGATCAGCGCACCACCGCGCAGTGCCGGGAGATACAGGAGCTATCCGGCGGACTGGATGGACTGCTGAATTATACCAATAACATGATGCTCACCGGCTATACCGGCGGCAAGTTGCTGTGGCTGCGTGAGCATGAACCGGAGAACTTCTGTCGCCTATGGACAGTGCTGATGCCCAAGGACTACCTGCGGTACCAGCTGACCGGGGTGCTGATGACAGACGTATCCGACGCCTCCGGCACAGGGCTTTTCGATGTACAGCACCGCCGCTGGGCGACAGAGTTGCTGGACAGGCTGGCCCTGCCGGAGTCGATATTCCCACCGGTATGTGAGTCCCCAGACGTCACCGGCACCATCACGGAGGCCGCCGCTATATCCACGGGGCTGGCAGTCGGAACGCCGGTGTGCGGCGGTGGTGGGGATGCCGTGCTAAGCCTACTCAGCGCCGGCATTGCCCGAAACGACCGACTGGGCGTGACACTGGGAACCTCCGGCGTAGTGGTCGCACCCATACATAGCTACCGACCCAACCCGGAGGGCAAGCTGCAGATGTTCTGCGGCACTACGCCAGGCACCTGGGCAGCCATCGGCTGCACGCTGGCGGCTGCCGGGTCGTACCACTGGTTCTGCCAGACTTTGGGCACCTACGAACTGCTACGGCAGCAGCAGGAGGGCGTGGACGCCTACATTCTACTGGATGAGCAGGCACGTGCCGCACCCGCCGGGTGTGGCGGACTGCTGTATTTCCCCTATCTAATGGGTGAGCGGTGTCCCCTGTTTGACGCGGATGCACGGGGCGCCTTTTGGGGTATCGACAGCACCATGGACAAGGGGCACTTCGCCCGGGCAGTGTTGGAGGGCGTAGCCTATTCCCTGCGGCAGGTCTATGACCTGACCCGGAGTCCCGATGTGGGCGCACCGGAGTATATCGTGGTGTGCGGCGGGGGCTCCAAGAGCGGTCTGTGGCGGCAGATACTGGCAGATGTGTTTCAACTGCCGGTGTGTACCACCGGCGGCGCGGCGGAGGGCAGCGCCTACGGTGCGGCGCTGCTGGCCGGTGTGGCCGGGGGCTTCTGGCACAACACGGAGGAGGCGGCGGCACAGTGCCGTCTGCTGACGCGGCTGGAGCCATGTCTGGAGCGACGGGATGCCTATGAAAAGCAATACGCGCGCTACTGCGCACTATATCGTTTTATGACCAATAAAGAAAGGTAGGAGCAAGGTTATGGGTATTTTTCTTGACAAGCTGACGAAAAAAATGAATGACGGCAAGATCGTGTGCGGCGTATGCGTAGCGCTGAATGATCCGGCTGTCAGCGAGTTGGTGGGCATGGCCGGTTACGACTTCGTGTGGATCGAAGGCGAGCATGGCGCCATGGGCCGCAAGGAGATGCAGGACCTGATGATCGGTGCCCACGCCGGCGGCGCAGCAGCCATGATCCGTCTACCCTACCGTGACCCGGCGCTGGTACGCCCGGTGATGGACATGGGGCCGGACATTATCGGTTTCCCCTTTATCAACTCCGCACAGGATGCTAGAGAGGCCGTGGCCGCCTGTACATATCCCCCCAAGGGACTGCGGGGCTGGAATCCCCAGCGCGCCGGCCATTACGGTCAGATCGGTCAGGCTAACTACGTTGACATTGCCGATCAGGAAACCCTAAAGATGATGATCGTGGAGCAGGAAGAGGGCTTCAAGAACATTGAGGAAATTGCGCAGGTGGATGGCGTGGATATGGTAGTGCTGGGTCCCGGTGACCTGTCCGTAGGTATGGGACTGGGCGGTCGTCAGGATGACCCCCGCATCAAGGCATATATGGATCACGCCGCCGAGGTGTGCGTTAAAGCAGGTATGCCGTTTCTTGCCTGGCCGTCTATGGAGCGAGGTTCGCTGAAGGAGTGGGCAGACAAGGGCGCCAGCATGTTTGGCTTCCCCCAGGATTCCTTCTTTATTTCTCAGGCCATCATGAAGTTGTGGCCGGAGTATGATGCGGCGCTGGAAAAATCCAAGAACACCCACGCGGAATAAGGAGGCGACGGAATGAACATCAAGCTTCACGTTTTTGACGAGCGCGTCTACGACGTTATCGACCCCTATGCCCAACTGGAGGTCATCGTTCCCAATATGCACCTAACCGAAGGTGCCGTGTGGGACTATGAGAACGACCGGTTGCTGTTCAACGACATTCCGGTATCCAACACCATGAGTTGGACGGAGAAGGACGGTGCCCAGGTCATCTACAACAACCACAACAAGGCCAACGGCCAGTGTTTTGACCCCCAAGGACGTCTGGTGGTATGCGAACACGCCAGCAGCCATCTGAGCCGCTGCACCAGCGACGGCATGAACTATGAGGTGCTGGCCACCCACTACAAGGGCATCGAGATCAACAGCCCCAACGATGTGATCTGCCGCAGCGATGGCATGATCTACTTTACTGATCCCGCCTACGGAAGACAGAATAAGCCCGCCGGTATCGGGCGGCCCATCCCCTCCGATATGCGGCCGGTGTACATTTTCGATCCAGAGACAAAGGAACTGCGCATCGGTGCGGACTGCTTCGCCAATCCCAACGGGCGGTGCTTCTTCCGGGATGAAAAGACGCTACTGGTCAACGACTCTCCCAACTACCGCATCATGGCTTTCGACGTAGCAGAGGATGGTGCCCTGTCTAATGGCCGGGAATTTGCCAGGACTTCGCAGATCGGTCAGGATGACACCGTGCCCGACGGCATGAAGATCGACGAGTTGGAGAACGTGTTCTGCTGCGGCCCCGATGGGCTGCACATTTATGATAAGGCGGGCACAGAGCTGGGCATCCTGATGATCAGCCATCTGGACACAGCGCTGAACCTGACCTGGGGCGGCGCAGATGGGCGCGACCTGTTCATTACCTGCATCGGCAGCGTGCTCAGAACCCGCACAAAGCACCGCGGCTACGCACACATTCAGTATCTCGAGGGGATATTCCCCAGAAAGGCATAACAGGTGCTGCCCTATGACGACTGTGGCCGCTGACAAACGCATGCCTGCAAAATTCAACATCAAAAATAAAACGAGCCTCGCCGTGGTCATAGGTATCGTCTTGGTGTGTATCCTGTTCTCTGTTGTGACCACGACCTTCGCCTCCACCAGCAATCTGGCGCGCTTACTACGGCAGATGGCCGTGATGGTGGTCATCTCCACCGGCATGACCTTCGTGGTGGCCACTGGCGAGATGGATATCTCCGTGGGCGCCATCTATAACCTGGTGGTCAACTGCATGGCACTGATGATCCTGCACTGGGGTATCAACCCCTGGCTGGCCGCAGTGTTTGGCATACTGCTGGGCATCTTCTGCGGCGGCATCAACGGACTGATCAGTGTGTTTTTGGGACTTCCCATGATCATTATCACTCTGGGATCCTCCTACATCTATAAGGGTCTTACCTCAGTCCTCACCGGCGGATATAGTGTGGGCAATCTGGGGCAAAGCAGCTTTTTCGATTTTGGCGTAGGCAGCACGCTGGGCATCAATAACACGGTCTATGTGGCCATTGCGGTGGTGCTCATCTCCGCCTGGTGGCTGCGGAACTCCGTGATGGCACGGGACTTTCTGGCCATGGGCAGCAACAAGAACGCCGCGTTGTACTCCGGTGTCCCCATCAAGCTCCGCAAGGTGCAGAATGAGCTGTTGATGGGCGCCTTCGCCGGTCTATCTGGTGTGTTGAGTTTGTCTTTCATGGCCTCCGCCACCTCCGAGGGTGGCAGTGGCTACGAGATGCTGGCTATCACCGCTGTGGTGGCGGGTGGAGGCTCTACCGACGGTGGCACCGCCTCCGTGTGGGGTACTCTGGGCGGTATCGCCCTTATCATGATCATTAAGAACGGTCTGATGCTCATGGGCATCAGCACCGCCTACCAGCAGGCGACCGAGGGCATCCTTCTGGTGCTCGCCATCGCCCTGCAGCGGCTGACCAACCGCAAGACCAGATGACCGGGGAGGTAACGCCATGAACGAAACATACTTCCAGCTTGACCATGTGTGCAAGAGCTTCCACACGGTCAAGGCGGTCAACGACGTGAGCTTCTCCATCGGCAAGGGCGAGGTACACGCCATCTGCGGCGAGAACGGCGCGGGCAAGTCCACCATGATGAACCTTATTGCCGGTGTGTACCGCATCGATTCCGGTGAGATGCGCTTAGACGGGCAGGTATACGACCCCAAGAATCCCGCCGACGCCCGCAGGGCGGGCGTGAGCATCGTGTTCCAGGAGCTGTCCATGTTCTCCCTGCAGACCACGGAGATGAATATTTTCGCCGGCAAGGAGCTGACCAAGGGGCTGTCCCTGGACCACAAAGAGATGCGCCGCCGCACCCAGCAGGTTCTGGACGAGATGGAACTGGACATTGATCTGGACACCCCCGTGGAATTGCTGACCATCGGCCAGCGGCAGTGGATAGAGATCGCCCGGGCCATCGCCGACGACGCGAAGATACTTATTCTGGACGAGCCCAACTCCGCCCTGAATATGTATGAGACAGAGATACTGTTCCGCCTCATCCGCGAGCAGACCGCCAAGGGCATGACCATCCTGTACATCTCCCACCGCATGGACGAGGTGTTCGAGATCTCCGATCGCATCACCGTTATGCGGGACGGACGGTACATTAAGACTCTGAACACCGCGGACACCAATGTGGACGAGATCATCTCCCTGATGCTGGGTCACGACACCAGGTGCGTCTACACCCGCAGCTCCGGAGAGAGGGGCGACGTGGTGCTGGACGTGCAGCACCTGACCGTGGGCGACGCGGTGCAAGACGTATCCTTCCAGGTACGCGCCGGCAGTGTGGTGGGTCTGTCCGGTCTGGCAGGCTGTGGCTACGAGACTATACTGAAGGTGCTGTTCGGTCTGCAGGGCTTCGACGGTGGCACCATCACTCTGGACGGTGAGGTCATCTCCCCCGCTTCCCCGTTGGATGCCATGAAGAAGAACATCGCCATGGTACCCTCTGACCGGAGGGACACTGGCCTGATGACCGAGTGGTCCATCGCACACAACATCGCCCAGAGCGTCCTGCGGATGACCTCGCAGAAGGGGCTTATCCGCCACAAGGACAACCGCCGCATCGCTGAGGAGTACATCCAGCAGCTAAACGTGGTCTGTACTTCCCCGGAAAACACCGTTATTGAGCTGTCCGGCGGCAACCAACAGAAGGTGCTGCTGGCCAAATGGCTGGCTACCAACCCCAAGCTGCTGATACTGGACGACCCCACCCGCGGCATCGACGTAGGTGCCAAGCAGGAGATATATCAGCTCATCGACCGCATCACACGGCAGGGCTTCGCCGTGGTGCTGACCTCGTCGGAGATCGACGAGCTGACGGCGCTCAGCGACGAAATACTCCTGTTCCGCAACGGAAAGCACATCAAGACCGTGCCAGCAGGCACCACCAAGGGCACTATACTCAAGTACATCGCCGGCGAGAGCGTGGAGCGCACCGCCGCACAGGAGCAGTCCGCTCCTGCGGAGGCGGCGCAGGAGGCCAGGCCCTCCCTGCTGCACCGGCTGAAAAAGCTGCTGAGCTTCAAGGAGAGCGGCGTGCTGCTGGCGCTAATCGCCGTTATTGTAGGCTTCGCTGTATTCGTACCGGCCTTTATGACCGGCGGCAACATGTCCGTTATCCTCAAGCAGATGAGTATTCTGGGCATCCTGACCTTTGCTATGACCTTCGTGTTCTGCGCCAACGAGGTAGATCTGTCCGTGGGCATGGTGCTGAACGCCACCATGGGTATCATGGCGCTGCTGATGACCACCACCGGGCTAAACCCGTGGCTGTGCGTGCTGATCGGGCTGGTGTTCGCCACCGCACTGGGTGCGCTGAACGGCCTGTTGGCCGTGGCCTTTGACCTGCCCACCATCGTCATCACGCTGGGTACCATGTCCATCTACCGCGGTCTGGCGCTGGTCATCAACGGAGGCAAGACCATCAGCGGCCTGCCCGCCGGGTCGTTTCTGAACATGGCACGGGTACAGGTGGGCGGTGTGTCCCTGCTGTCGGTCATCTGCCTGGTTATCTTTGCCCTGTGCGCGTGGATGTTCCGCAACAGCAAATCCGCACGGCACCTACTGCTGTCCGGCGACAATCAGATTGCAGCCAAGAAGCGCGGCATCAACACCAACCGCCTGCGGGTGGGTGTCATGGCCATGAGCGGCCTGATGTGCGGCATTGGCGCGGCACTAACCCTGTCCAACCTGACCTCCGCCGACACCACCACCGGCTCGGACTACGCTATGTCCGTCATCGGCGCCGTGGTCATCGGCGGCACCAAGATGGGCGGCGGCGCAGGCTCCATGTGGGGCTCCCTGATCGGTATCGCGCTGGTGACGGTCATCCAGAACGGCCTGGTGTTCCTTGGTCTGCAGTCCGGATGGCGCAGTCTGTTCATCGGCGTGACTATGCTGATCGCCATCGCCATCGACACCGTGGTGGAAAAGCGCGCCTTGCGCCGCCACGGAAAACAGTGAGAGTTTTTAGTGCGTTGTGTGACGCCTAAAATAAAAAAACAAACTTGAAGGAGAAGAACCATGAAGAGAATTTTTGCGCTTCTGATGGCCGCTGTCATGACGATGAGCCTGCTGGCGGGCTGCGGTCAGAAGGAGGAGGGCAACAACACCTCCTCCGGCGACAACACCGCTGGCGACAGCCAGTACCACATCGGCTTCGTCGTACACACTACCTCCGGCGACGTTATGGCCGCCATCGAGTACGGCGCCAAGGCCGCTGCCGAGGACTACGGCGTGAAGCTGACTTACACCGGCCCCGCCGACAGTGACAACACCCAGCAGATCTCCATGTTTGAGTCCCTGGTGGCCGCCGGCTGCGATGCCATCGTCATCATCGCCGGAGACTCCACCGTGTGGGATGAGCCCATCGCCGCCGCCGTGGAGAAGGGCGTCACCGTGGTCATCACCGACTCCGACGCTCCCACCTCCCAGCGCGCCGCGTACTTCGGCGTGAACACTGCCAAGCTGGCCTATGACCTGGGCACCGCCGTCCGCGCGCAGACCGGCGACGAGGGCACCGTGGCGCTGGGCGTCTGCGTGCTGGGCCCCGAGTCCCACACCATCCGCGCCGAGCAGGTGAAGGCTGCCTATAAGGGTACCGACATGCAGTTCACCGAGGTATTCGAGACCGATCTGGACACCACCCTGAACTACAACAACTGGGAGAACATCCTCACTTCCAATCCCGAGCTGAAGGCCATGGTTGGTCTGTCCGCCATGGAAACCACCAACATGGGCAAGATCGCCAAAGCCAACAACTCCGACGTGGTCATGGCCGCATACGATCCCGGCACCGAGGCGCTGAATCTGCTGAAGGACGGCTATCTGGATGTCTGCGCGTTCCAGAACGTGTGGCTGGAGGGCTATCTGCCCGTGCAGGCGCTGGCCCGCATGCTGCAGGAGGGCTATGAGCTGAACCCCGAGGATAACCTGTACGACGGCCAGGTGGTCACCAGCGCCGAGGTTACCGATGAGTTGATGAACCGCGCCCAGAGCGAGTCCACCATGAACGAGTGGTACCGCAGCTACATCAAGGCCAACGGCCTGGAGACCTTCGGCCTGCTGGCGAAGTAACAAATCAACAACGAAGCAAGTAACTTCTTCCTTTACTCCTCCCTTGCAAGCGAATAGCGTCCGGCGTATGCCGGGCGCTATCCGCCGTATAGGGCATTTCCGTTTCCCGGAGGACACATCATGAAAAAAGGCATTCATTTTTTGTTCGGCGTCAAGGACGGCGTCACTGACTTTCCTGCGGTTATCGACCGCTTTGCCACGCTGGGCTTCGACTGCGTGGAGCTGCCCCCAGAACCGTTCTTGGAGGGCGACGCGGCAAAACACATCGTATCCTACGCTGCAGAGCGCGGCGTGGAGATCGTGTTCAGCTGTGGCTTTACCGCAGAGCACGACATGGCCTCTGATGACCCAGAGGTTCGACAAAACGGTGCGCGGTATATGGAGCGCGTCCTCTCTGTCATGGACGGTGCGGGCATCCACCTGCTGTGTGGCACCTGCCAAACCAAGTGGCCCACCCTGCGCACCACGCCTCTTTCCGCAGAAGAAAAGTGGGGCATTACCGCACGCACTGCCGAAGTATTCGCCAAGGCAGTCTCTACCATCGGTGACCGTGGCATCGAAATAGCTATCGAGCCCCTGAACCGCTTCGAGGGTTTCCTCATCAATACCGCCGCCGAGGGCGTGGCCTTCTGTGAGATGTTGGACAATGACAACGTGGGGCTGATGTTGGACAACTTTCACCTTTCTATGGAAGAAGATAGTTTCACCGGTGCCGTACACACCGCTGGCAAGCGTTTGAAGCACCTGCATCTGGCGGAGAACAACCGACGTCTGCCAGGCATGGGTGAGTTCCCCTGGGACGACTACTTTTCTTCCCTCCGGAATGTCGGCTACACCGGGCGACTGGACATCGAATCCTTTATGACCCCTGGCGGCGGCATCGCCGCCTCCGTGGCGCTGTGGCGCGGCTTCACCGACGCGCCGGAGGAGCAGCTGCTGTGCAATGCGCTGGACTTCCTGCGGGAAAAAGAGCGTATATACTTTTGACACCGCGCCCTCTCTGTGCTATCATGTGTAAAAATCCAAGGATGGTGAGAGTATGCGCAATATCCCCTCTGTGACGCTGGGGCTGGTGGCCGTCAGTCGCGATTGCTTCCCCGTCACTCTGTCCGAAAGCCGCCGCGCCCGCGTAGCGGCGGCCCTGCCGCGCCCTGGCGCTGCCTATATATGAATGTCCTATTTGTGTGGAAACGGAGCAGGATGCCCTGCGAGCGCTGGAAGATCTCTGCGCCCATGGCATCAACGCCCTGTGCGTTTACTTAGGGAATTTTGGTCCCGAAACGCCCACGTCACTTCTGCTGCAACGATTCGGCGGTGTGTCCATGGCCGTGGCCGCCGCAGAGGACGGTGACCTCATCCAAGGGCGCGGCGATGCCTACTGTGGTCTTCTGAATTTGTCCTACAACCTGAACATGCGCCGTTGCCGGATATGGCTGCCGGACTACCCGGTGGGTACACCGGAGCAGTGTGCCGTCATGATATCGGAGTTCCTACCGACGGCACGGGCGGTACTGGCGGTGCGGCAGGCCAAGGTCATTGCTTTCGGTCCCCGCCCCAGAGACTTCGTGGCCTGCAACGCACCGTTGCTGCCCTTCTACGATCTGGGCGTGGAGGTAGAGGAAAACTCCGAGCTGGATCTCTACGAAGCATACAGATCCCACGCCGGCGACAAGCGTATTCCCACCGTGGTGGAGGACATGCAACGGGAGTTGGGTGACCGCACCCCCGAGGATCTACTGCGCCAGTTGGCTCAGTATGAACTGACGCTGCTGGACTGGGTGGACAAGGACTGCCACGAAATCGTGGCTATTGCAGGGAAATGCTGGCCGGCCTTTCAGACACAGTTTGGCTTTGTGCCCTGCTATGTGAACAGCCGCCTGACGGCTCAGGGGATCCCCGTGGCCTGTGAGGTTGATATGTACGGCGCACTCAGCGAATTGATAGGTGTAGCACTGACCTGCGATACCGTCACCTTGCTGGACATCAACAACACCGTGCCCGATAGTCTGTACAGAAGTACTGTACGGCCCTGCACAGACTACGGCCAGAGGGACGTATTTATGGGGTTCCATTGCGGCAATACCCCCGCCTGCAAACTACGCAGCCCGGAGTTGAAAAATCAGCTGATTATGGCACGTACCCTGCCGCCGGAGGTCACACGGGGCACTCTGGAGGGAACCATTTTGCCCGGCGATGTGACGCTTTTCCGCCTGCACGGCACTCCTGACGGCAGGCTCAGCGCCTATATTGCCCAAGGTGAAGTGCTGGACGCGGAGGATGGCTCTTTCGGCAGCCGCGGCATCATCGCCGTACCGGATATGGGCCGTTTTTACCGCCACGTGCTGCTGGAGCACCACTTCCCCCACCATTGCGCCGTGGCCTTCTCTCACTGCGGCAGGCAACTGCACACGACTCTGCGCTGCCTGGGTGTGGAGGACATCTACGCACCCCTGCCCACCGGGGTACGCTATCCTACGGAGAGTATGTATTGAAGAGTATGCCCTTGTCATTCTATGGTAATATTTACATCTTTTTTGCCTGATTATTTTTCAACAGCAATCTTCACTTCTATCTCGCAACTTGCTGATCTGCTTCTGCCACTTTATTCTTGAATGGTCTCCCTCTGTTTTGTAGTTTGCAGTTGCCAGACCACCTCTCTACTATTATAACGGAGGGGCTTTCCCTTTATCGGCAGGAGCCTCTTTTGAGCCACTCGCCCGGCGAGTGGCTTTCAGGGCACAAAAAAGAGCGTCCAACGGACGCTCTTTTTACATCATCTTTTCTTCGTGTACGGAGGCCAGCGCCTCCACTGGATAAGGTACAATAACTTGCGCAAATTGAAAAGAGCATAAAAGAAGACATAGCTTGCAGGCCCTGGTAGAATGAAGTTACCACACAAACATTCGAAAGGAGCAAGCAAACTATGTCC